>Ga0208190_1000006_pt1 | contig 109630 bp, 111 predicted proteins | sample June2015DPH_13_1_FD_184708 | JGI IMG/M metagenome (GOLD analysis project Ga0208190, IMG submission 184708) | Peatland microbial communities from SPRUCE experiment site at the Marcell Experimental Forest, Minnesota, USA - June2015DPH_13_10... | ecosystem: Environmental > Terrestrial > Soil >... | reverse complement strand
CGGGGTCGTCACCGTGCATCCCCTCGGAATAGACGTTAGCGTTCCCTTCAGCCAGACATTCGATGCATACCCGTACATTAGCAGTCAAGTCAGCAAGATAATTTAAACGGGAGCAGGCACACCGATGAGGCCGAGCTAAAGAAGCTGGGCGGAGACATCACTACTTACCAAGTGAGCGAAGAGGCGACTTTTTGTCGTTCACGGCGTGACAATGTTAAACCAGAATTCGAAGTTGTCCATCAGCGACAGAAACTCGATCAGTTTTTCCTGGCTGCCCTCAACTTTGGCTTCACCCGCGGCTAGTTTATCGACCAGTCTGGCTTCGCCCAGCGCAATCTGGTCCAACGCGGCGCGGGTCGTCGTCAGAGTGGCATCGGCCTCGTCAGCTTGTCTGCCTTTGGCGTAATTCAGCACCCCGTTTTCAACCGCCAGCACGTACTGCTCATTGATGTCGGTAAAGTTGGCGTTGACGGTGATGACTTTGTCCTCCGCTTTAGGACCGATGAGTCGCACCGCCAGCAGATCAAAGAACATATCCAGCGGCGTAGCCGTCACAGCATCCGGGGCCCCTGATTTGGGGGCAGGTAAATCCATAACGCCATCGCGCAGTTCTTTGGCCCCGCTCAGGTAAAAGTTGCGCCACGGGCCAGATTCGGCCTGATAGCCGAGCTGTTCCAGGGCATCGGCCTGCAAAGCACGGGCCTCTTGGTTATCGGGGTCGGCAAACACCAGATGGTTGACCACCTGAGCTACCCAGCGGTAGTTGCCCTCGGCAAAGGATTGACGGGCTTTAGCCAGCAGGGATTCGGCCCCACCCATAAAGTCAACGTAATTCTTGGCAGCCTCTTGCGGCGGCAGGGGGTGCAAGTTGGCCGGATTGCCGTCAAAAAAGCCCAGATAACGCTGGTAAATGGATTTTACGTTATGGTTGATGCTGCCGTAATACCCTCGGTTGTACCAAGCCCGGAACAACTCTGCCGGCAGTTGGATGATCTCAGGGATTTCCAGCATCGTGTAACCCTGATTGGCCAGCCGCAGGGTTTCATCGTGCAGATATTTGTACATGTCGCGCTGCTTTTTCAGAAACTCAACACAGGCGTCTGCTCCCCACGTCGGCCAGTGATGGCTGGCGAAAATTAGATCATATCTGCCGGCGAAGCAATCGATGGCCTCATCAATAAAGTGCGCCCACGCTTTGGGGTCGCGCACTTGCGCCCCGCGCAGGGTGTAGAGGTTGTGCATATTGTGGGTGCAGTTTTCGGCCATGCAGAGCGCCCGGTACTGGGGGAAGAGGAAGTTCATCTCGGCCGGGGCTTCGGTGTCGGGGGTTAGCTGGAACTCTATTTCCAGGCCGTCAACGGTCATCTTTTGGCCGGTTTCGGTAATGGAGTCCGTTGGCTGGATAAGTGTGATCAACCCATTTGACGTTGTTTGCCCCAACCCGGCTCCCACCTGCCCTTTCACGTCTTTGGGCAGCAGGTTGCCGTACATATAGCTGCCGCGGCGGCTCATCGCGTTGCCGGCGATGATGTTTTCGCTGATGGCGTATTCCAGAAAATGCTCCGGGGCAATCACTTTGATTTTGCCGGCCTTGACGTCGGCTTCAGAGATAACGCCCTTAACACCGCCCCAGTGGTCGACGTGGCTGTGCGTGTAAATAACAGCCACGACTGCTTTTTGGCCTACGTGCCGGTAAACCAACTCCATGCCTGCCCTGGCGGTTTCTGCGGAAATGAGCGGATCAATTACAACGTAACCGGTACTGGTCTCAACAATACTCATCACCGATAAATCAAAGCCGCGAATCTGATAAACGCCATCGGTTACTTTGAACAGGCCGTGATAGAGTGCAAGCAGGCGAGATTGACGCCACAAGCTGGGGTTTACGGTCGGCGGGGCGGTTTCTTCCTCAAGAAAGGGGTAGCCGTTCAACTCCCAGACCGAGCGACCGTTGGTATCAGTAATGATCGGCTCATTCAAGCTGGCAACGAAGCCCCGGCCAGCAAAATCAAAATCCTGGGTGTCGTCCCAGCTCAGTTCGTTGAGCACGGCCGTATTGGCTGCTTCGGTAAACCTTGTTGCGTCTTTCCGGTTAGACATCATGAACTCCCTTGGTTGGTTAAGACCATCATTAGTCTTTATTTTTTGCGACCGGCCAGGGTGCCGCATCTAATAGCACGACTCAGCTGGACGATTTATCTCCCGCGGCAGTGGGATTGGTCTGAGCGGGCGTCGCTGCGACCAGTGCTCTTTCATGTCGCTTGCCCAATTCTGCCATCACGAGCGCTGTCACGATGATCGAACCAAGCGCAAAGATCAAGATCGCAACTCCGGCTAACGGATATGATGGGAGGACGAAGAACGCACACACGAGGCAAGCGCCGATATTTTGCAGTGAAATCGAAATGATCGAGGTGATCTTGGAGCTTCGGTCCGGGGTCTCGGCAGTTGTGCGCCGAGCAAGCGGCGGACTGAGTACAAAGCCGATGAACAGCGAGATCAGTGGAATGGCTACTGCAAAACCGAGCATCCCGGTAAGAAACAGTGAGGTCAACTCGCTCCACGAGACCGCGATGTACAGCGCGACCGACAGCAGCAGCGTGGCGATTGCAATCGTCTTGAGATGCGGGATGATGTCCTTCGCTAGGTTAGGGTAACGTGCCCGGATTAAGAAGCCCGCGACTAGTGGGATTACGTAGAACGCGATCAATGGCTCAGCGACGGTTGAGGACGACACCGCCGCGCCGGTGCCGAGGAAATTGAGGGCAGCCGGCAGCGTAAATGGCAGAAGGATCCACGTCAGAACGGTGAGCATCAGTGCGGAGCTGGCGGCGTACGGGATATCTCCATGAGCCAGCTTCGCAATCGCGGGGATGAAGGGCGGGCCAGCAGTGAGGACGAGCACGCACACCGCCATATCGATTTGCGGCCCGTATCCCGACGTCCCGAAGTGCACGATTGACGCCAGCCCTATGATGACAAGCGGGACGACGACGAATCTCGCTAGTAGCACCATCGCCTGCGACTGGCGACGTCCTTTGAAACCCGCTCGTAACAAATCAACGGTAATGATAAGACCCTGCAGCATCGCCGCCGTGATTACAAAGACAACGCCGAAGGTTGCAATGACGATGAATATATCGTCGGACATCTCTCGAACTGCATTCGTATCCGCAAAATTAAAGCTTTCGCCTTCTTTCTTGGATTTCTATTGGTTTTTTGCGAGCAGATCACCGTTCGCTATGTAGTTTGGGCGATGGCTGTTTTTCTTTTCTTGTTCACCACCGAAAAGGAAGACATATGTCAGTGTGGCGTAGCCGTTGGCAAGTGCGTTAAGGCCGCCAATAGGTTCTCACGCAGCCCACAAAATTGAAGCTAAAATGAGCACGCAACACATGAGAATAACAAGGATAGCTGATGGATTCAAAATGGCTTTTCGCTCCTTTAGGACGATCAACGCTAATAGAATTATGCCAATAATAACTAACAAGGGATTCATTTTATCTCCTTTAGCGCTTGTCGGAACAACTAGCATCCATGCTTCACGACGTTTCGGGATTTTTGCACGTCGAGCTGCTCTTTAGAGTGACAGTATCTAAACACTCAATTTAAGGTTTGCCTTTGGCCCTCTGTGGTACGTGAGATGCTCAAAGGGCGCTTGTATTTATCGTGCAAGATTGAGGATAGCACGGCAAGGAGATATCGCAATGAAAGAAGATCGAAAGGACGGCAAAGACGAAGTAAGCTTAATCGAGTTTAACGACCTAAAAGACACGGTCAAATCCATTTTAAGCCGCATCGAAGCCGTAGAAGAACACGTCGGGGCGCGCAACCCTAGCGAACAGATAACGACTATCAAAGATCTATTACGGCGCGTTGAAGCTATCGAACAGCATATACGTCAGCACCACCCGAACGATATGAAATAGGTGAGCGCCCGTAGGTCAGGCGGCGTTTGTGCTTGAGGAGTGTTGCGCGGACCGACACCCTCCTCATCAGAGAGCGCAAAAAGGCAGAGGTCTACCACAGTAGAACAGTCGGCGTGCTGGGATCGGTTTCACGCGTGAGTTTCTTGTATCAACTCGCAGCAGGCACGTGCCGGCTAGTGGCTCGTATTCTGAAGCGGAGCACCTTCACCCATTCTTGCCAAGAGGCGCACACGAAGGAGATTACAAACACAGTCGCGAGTTGAACGATCGTCACAGAAGCGAGCTTGAAATAAGCGCTAAGCTCAGGAGTGCCGATCGCGACAAAGAGGAAGGCAACCGCCGCCAGCGCCCATACATCCATGGCCCTATTGGCAAAGATCCCTGAATGATACAGGGGATCTGTCTCCGACCGCGAGACAAAAGCAAGGATCATAAGGCTGAATATCCACGCGGCAAACGCGAACGTTTGGGCCTGTACAAGAGGCAGGCCCTGCCAGAGCGCGTAGAAGTACGAGATGGTGACCCCGGCGAAGAGGCTGAGCCCCGAAGCCGCAACTCCCTTGAGCATAGCAGAGTTCACGAAGCGCTCTTTGAGATCCCGCGGGAGATCAGAGTAAATGCGTCCCTCAGCCGGTTCGGCGACAAAGGCTGCAGATGCCCCTAAGTCCATGAAAAGTTCGAGGACGATGATCTGGATCGGTGCCAGGGGGAAGGCGATACCAGCAAGCACCGGCAAGAGAAAGATCAGGATGAGCGCTGCTTTTACGGAGAGGTAAAACTTGACCCCCTTCCGGAGGTTTTCAAAGAACTTACGTCCCTCAAAAACGCCCTGTCCAATCAGAACGAAGTTGTCATTGGACAGCACGATGTCTGCCGCCTCTTTGGCTGCATCCGTGCCCTTGATGCCCATGGCGATGCCGATGTCGGCGGCCTTCAACGCAAGGGTGTCGTTGATCCCATCTCCTGTGACAGCAACGATCTCGCCATTGCGCTGAAGCGCTGTCACGAGGCGATACTTGTGTTCGGGCGTCGTCCGCGCGAACACGGCAACCGTTTTCACCGCGTCTTGCAGCTCCTCATCTGACAGGCGATCCAGCTCATCGCCCGTTATCATCCTGCTGCCGTCAATGCCCACGCTTTGGGCAACAAAATGCGCGGTTAGGGGATGGTCGCCTGTCACCATGATCGTGCGTATCCCCGCGCTCCGTGCGCGTTCGACGGTTTCTTTCACCTCCTTTCGCGGCGGGTCTTCAAGAAATAGCAGCCCCGACAGAGTCATCTCCTTCTCGATTTCTGAGAAAGGCAGATCGCGCGCAGCAGACGGCAGCGTCCTCTCCGCGACGGCAATGGCTCGCCTTCCTTTGGCCGTTTCGCTTCTGAGCGCTTCTTCGAAAGAGCCGGTTGCCTCTTTTGTGAGAGCCAGAACCTCTTCTGGGGCCCCGCTCACGAACAGTCGCGCGTCGCCGTCCAAAACGCGCACGGTGGAGCGCGTTTTTCGTTCGCTGTCAAAGCTTCGTTCACGAATGAGCGCTCCGATCGTTGGTGCCGGCCCAGTCTGCGCCCTCTCAAGGGTTGCGAGATCGGTCGCTGAGGTTGGAAACTCCGGCAGCGCGCCAAGCGCGGCCGCAAGTACGTCTTCCTCGTGCTCCTGAGGGAATACCGAAACAACGCGCATCTTGTTTTCGGTAATGGTACCGGTTTTATCGGTGAGTATGACGGTCGCGTCCCCCAACACCTCTGCGGCCTTGACCCTCTTTACTAAGAAGCCCTTTTTTGAGAGTTGGTACGCCCCTAAACCGAGCACCATGGTGATGATGATAGGGAGCTCTTCGGGGATCGTAGCAAATGCCAACGCGAGCCCGGTGAGAAACATCTGATAAAGGTTTTGACCGCGCAGGAATCCCAGAAACGGGATGGCTATGCTAAAGGCGAGGGCCACCCCCACTAAGCTCTTTGCCAACGAATTCATTGCAAGCTGCAAAGGCGTCTTTGGCTCCTTGATCTCCTCCGCACGCGCTGAAATGGCGCCGATCTTGCTGGAAGCTCCCGTTGCAAAAACGGTCGCCATGCCTTCGCCTGCAACGGCGAGCGTGCCTGCATAGACGTCGTCGGCGGCCTTTCCCTCTTGAGGGAAAGATTCACCGGTTAGCGACGATTCGTCGATAGACAGACTCAACGACTGCGTTACGTGCGCGTCGCCCGCCACCCGCGTGCCCGACGAGATGAGGAGCACATCACCCGGGACGACCAATTCGGTCTTAACGTTCGTCGTAACACCGTCGCGCAGGACCCGTGCGGTGGGTGCGGCCAGTTGTGAAAGCGAGGATATGGTCTTTTTAGCGCGGTACTCGTTCCAGACCTCTGCGAAGATAAGGGCAGCGATAATCGCAAAGATGGTGATAGTATCACCCAATTCACCGCCAAGCGCGTAAAAAAAACCTACCGCAAAGAGGAGGAGGATCATCGGCTCCGTGATCTCCTCCCTGACGATGCTGATGAAACGGACGGTATGCGGCTTGAAGAGGGTATTATATCCGTACTCAGCAAGGCGCTTTTCAGCTTCCGCCGTGGTCAGCCCGTTGCCTTGGTCTGCTTGCATGCTCGTCTGCAATATGCACCAAATTGATCGAAACAGCCAGTCTAGCTTGAAGTGATCAGATATAGCAATGCGTCCCTATTTATGTCGCGCCCTACTTTTCGGAGAAGTTTCGCGCCGGGGGCTTTTATTCCGGCGTGCGGGCAGTTGCTCGTGCACCTTCTGGTTGACTGCAGTTGTCCGCGTCTTTCTTCAAGCCAATCGTGTGCGCGTAAACGCTTCATTCGCCGAACGGCACGCTCTTATCGAATAAGGCTGCACGGGTTAATGGAGGTGCTTGCCTCGGAACAGCGCCAACTTGCGGGAATCTTCTTGATCGTTTTAATTGTCTTTTTCTTCGTGCGCTGGGCTGCTTGCTTACCAATCCGTGTGCTAGGCTTGTTTCTTGAGCGTCTTGGTCCTCACGGCTGTATTTTTGGAGGTATCGCGGTTGAGAGTACAGTACGGCACGGAGCGACCCGCCAAAGGGTGCAGCGTGCAGCCGCCGGGCATCATCTTTACGCAGCGACTGCCCTGCGCGAGTCTCACCCCTGCTCGCCGTTTTCGCACCGCCCTTATTTGAATTACGTATCATTTGACTTATGATACCGAATGTGCTTCTCGCGGCGATCGTTGCTTCACAATTGTCTTGGTTTTTGGCGCCAGCAAAGCGGCGTACGCCTTTTTAATGTCGTCAACGAAGAGATCTGCCATATCGCGACTGAAGTTCTGTCGGACGACGACGCGCATAATAGGGATTGCGTCGGCATTTGGTGGCAGCGTGTACGCGGGGACAATCCAACCTCGTTCCCGCAGCTTGGCGGATAGATCATACACGGAGAAATCGACGGGTTCTTTGAGCTGGAACGTGACGACGGGAAGGATTTCAGCTCCGTTGAGGATATCGAAATACCCCGGGTCCAAGAGCCGCTTGGTCAGGTATTGGGCGTGTTCCAGGACTGCCTTGGCGGCCATCGCGTACCCCTCCCAACCAAGCCGGAGCAGGTTGTAGTACTGCGCGAGCAACATGCCGCTGCCGCGCGAGAAATTCAGGGTGTAGCTGGGCATCTCATCGCCGAGGTAGTTCACGTAAAACACGAGGTCCTCGGGCAAGTCGGTGGTATCGCGGAAGATCAGCCACCCAAGGCCGGGGTAGACCAAGCCGTACTTGTGGGCGGACACGTTGATTGATTTCACTTGGGACAGTCTGAAATCCCACCGCAGCTCTGGTTGTGTGAACGGCAGGATGAATCCCCCGATTGCGGCATCGACGTGAATGGGAATATCCCATCCGCGCGTGTTCTTGACTTCGACAAGCAGGTCGTTAATCTCCTCGATTGGGTCGATCTCGCCAGTGAACGTCGTCCCCAGGATAACGCCGACGCAGATAGTATTTTCGTCGATAAGGTCAGTAACCGCCTCCCTGGTGATAGTAAGACGATCCTCCTCGAGTGGTATGACCCGCGGCTCAACGTCGAAGTATTTGGCAAATTTGTCCCAACAAATGTGCGCATCGGCACCGAAGATCAGATTCGGCTTATCGCACGCCGCACCTTCTGCTTCGCGGCGTTTCTTCCACTTCCATTTGTGTGCTAGTAAGCCAAGCATCACCGCTTCGGATGAGCCGCCCGTTGCGGTTCCGGCAAACGTTACAGGGTCGGGCGCATTGAAGAGGCGTGCGAGCATATTCACGCACCGCTTGTGTATCACCTCCGTCTGCGGGTACTCGAACTGATCGGCGAAGTTCTTGTGGATGTTCTCGACGATGAGTTGCGTTGCCTGCGGCTCCATCCAGGTCGTTACAAAGCTCGCGAGATTAAGGGAGGGGTTACCGTCCAAGTTCATTTCATCGTGTACGAGCTGATACGCGCAATCAGGTCGCATGCCAGTTTCAGAGAGTTCGTACTTTGGCACCGGTAATGTGCAATAGCGGGAGGTGTACGCGCACCCGACGACTTTCTCAGGCTCTTCGAGTTTTTCGAGATCTACCTTGTGGGAGAGCATAGTACAAAAAGAGCAGCGGCCTGTAAATAGTTGTGCTCTATAAACAGAAGTATTGCCGCTATGCCGCCAAAGCAAGTCCCTCTACAGAGCTGTTCTTTTAGCCGTTCCCGTTGCCTCGTCGTCACTCGCTAAAATCGCACATCTGTAAAGCCTGTAAAGTGGGGACATTTTGCGTCCACGGCGATGAAAAGGGTACACACAAATGCAGCGTGCTTCACCCCCCATCAGCATATATAGTAAGCACCGCAAAAGCGAGATTATGGAAAAAAGGCGCGTCTTCATTGCCGGCTTAGTGATCGCGCTTCTATCCTTCACAGTCGTTGTAGCCGGGTGCACGTCGAGCACGAGCAACAACAGTTCTTCGACTGCGCCAACGCAAACGAGCGAGATCGTGCCCATGACAAAAACAGCAAACGCCACAAACGTGACGCCTGGAGAACCGATAACCGTGGCGGAGGGGCGAAATTTTACGATAACGCTGCGGTCAAATCCTTCGACGGGATACAGCTGGGAGCCTCAGTTTAACCACACGGCGCTGTCGCTTATAAGCAGCGTGTTTGTTAGCGACCCTAACCCGCACCATCTTGTCGGCGTGCCCGGATCGCAAGTCTTTACGTTTCAAGGCCTCGCGAAGGGAACGACTACAGTCACGTTCCAGAATGTCAGTCCGTCGCAAATCGTGACTGAACAAACGACGTACACGGTGACCGTTACATAAGCTGGCACGAGGGCCACGCGTTAGCGCTGCCAGACGCGAAGTGATTTGGACAGTGCTGTAGTTTCGGCAACGGATGCACCAAGCAGTATTGCGAGAAAGATCTGATCATCGACAGCGCCAAGACGCTTAGCTCCTTCAATGTGCGTTTCGAGACAATATTCGGATCCGAGAGCAGCGGCAGCTCCGATCGCGATAAGCTCTTTAGTAAGTCCAGTTAGCGCTTTGTTAGTCGCCAGCTGCTCATTCTTATAGAAAAAGGTTTTGAGTGCTTCCGGGTTGTGCCGGAGCTCTTGATAGATTCGCGGAACAAAGACATAGTAACTCGCCACTCTTTCCAATATCGCGCGCACTTCCGCATCATCTTCTTCGTACATTTCACACCTCTTTAGGACCTCGCCTGCTTCGGATCCGATTGCTGGCAGTTCGAGAACCTTGCATGCATAATGATAGCACCGTTATAAGGATTACGTACCCAGCGTATCGTTGCCATATAAACGCGCCAAATGGGCCAACTGCGGTGCTCAAGGCGTCAAACATAAAAAATGTCGTTCCAAATCCAAATCACGTGTTTGTGCGGGGCAATCCATTCTTCTCTCCTGACCGATGCCCGTGGTTAACGCGGCGCTAGCGCACTTGGTGCACGGTTCTCGGTCAAAGGATGTAAGTATCAGCGTTACAAAGGCTTGCAAGAAGAACTTCAAGGAGAATAAAATGCCAAGAGTAGTGCACTTCGAGCTGCCAGCCGATGATCCAAAGCGGGCGGCAGCGTTTTACGAGAAGGTGTTTGGCTGGGCCATCATGAAGTGGGAAGGGCCAATGGATTACTGGCTAGTTGCCACCGGACCCGATGACGAACCGGGAATCAACGGTGCGATAACACCGCGCATGATGCCTGAGCAGGTGACAACGAACACCGTAAGCGTCGCGTCTGTCGACGACTTCACGAAAAAGATTGTAGACGCTGGCGGAAACGTTATGATGCCAAAGCGGGCAGTTCCGGGCCAGGGGTACCTCGCCTATTGCACCGACACAGAAGGAAACGTTTTCGGCGTGATGGAGATGGATCCGTCCGCGAAGTAACACGAACTGATTGCGGAAGCTCTGACGACACTGGCTCTGCTGGCTCTGTGCGTTCCCAAGGCCTGTGCGTGAGTAACCACGTCAAGCCGATCTCAGCTTGTTGTCTCGTAGTGAAACGTATCAAGGCGGGTGCGGCACTTTCTTTTCTTACCACCACACTTGAATCGCTTCCTCAAGCGGCATCGCTGGTGCGACGTGGGCCACACCGAGGCTGCTGAACGGTCCCGTAACTTTTAGCAGTGCTGCCTCATCGGGTGCCTCGAAGATAGCAACCGAAATATGCCTGCCGATGAGTACGTACCGGCCTATCAGGTTCACCGTTTCCGGATACTTGAACTGTTTCCACATTTCACGGACCCGCTCGGTATGCTCGGGGTCGAATTTGAACCATAAAATAAACAGCATTCTCTCTATCTCCTGGCGCTTAGCTTAGTTTAGTGGCGCATGAGGGCTTAAGCTTGGATCAAAACTAGACTTAACGTCTTGTTTCGTACCAGGCCGCATCCTAACGCACAACCGGGAATGCAGGTTTCGAGCAATAGTTCTTTCACTATTTTTTTGGGCTGACGCTTTATCAGCACGCTTGCTGCCAAGTGCGACGCGCCGTTAAGCACAGAAAATGGCACACGAGTTGCAAACCAATTATGTGCGGCAAGCCGCCAGGTGGCAGCATTGAGGCACGAGCATTTGAACCTGCTCGGCTGGTTTGATACGTAAGGTCGTGCGCCGGATCAATAAGATCGTGCAAAGCCCTCTTGAGGGCTTTTTGCTCGCGAACGTTGGTTACCCGAATCCGCTCTCTCCGTAAACAAAGAGTGGGAACTGCCGCTCGTTTGGATTTGAACTTGGCAGACGTGCGCGTGCTCGTCGCGCTTAAACGGGGTTAATGGTATACGCAGGGTTTAGTATGTTTACAGAGTAGTGATTGGTATGGATCTCAAAGAGTTGCGCGAGCAGTACTATGATGAGTGGGTCGGAAATGACCTCGAATTTAAAGGCTTGGATGGCTATTTGTATCACGGCTTTCTGTCTGACTGGCTTGAGGACGGGTCCCTCGTCTTCAACAGTCTTACCACCATCAGTCTTGGTGACAGCGGGGTACAGCAGGAATTAAATTCGTGGGGTGAGTCGTTCTGGCTTGTCATCAACAGTGCCTCTATAGCTTATATAATCTCAACAAAGTCCATAGAGAGCAAGCGAAGCAAGTCCGCAGGCCGCGGGCAACCATCTCTGTGAGCTTTTTCGACAATCGAAAATCAGCTCAGACGTGTTGAGCTGGCCCTCCTGCTACGGAGAGTTAGGTGAGACTTTTGAAGCGTACAACTTCTTGTAGCGGCCGTCTGGGGCTTCGGTACTGATTTAGCGGATGTTGCCGATCGCGGTATCCCAATGCGACGCCCATTAGTATCGACACGTCTTCCGGAATTTCCAATTCTGCACGAATGAGGTCAGGGTAGGAAATCAGAAGCGCCGCGGCAGCTGAATCAACGCCGTATTGCTGTGCCGCGAGCATGATACTCTGCGCAAGCAGTCCCATATCAAATATCGACCACGCCGTCAGTGTGCGGTCCATGCAAAGGTACACCACCGTCGGCGCTCCAAAGAACTGATGGGCACGCTTAAACATGGCATGCCGCGCCGCCGCGTGGTTGCGTTCTATGCCCAGGGATTCAAAGCGTGCGGCCTTGAGTTCGTCCATGCGCTTTTGCAGGGTGGGGGGCCATTGCTGCGGTGCCGGTAGATCGGGGCTGCCCGGCACCCCTTTGCTGAAGCGCTCTTCATACGCGTGACGAAGCCGGTCCAGCGCGTCCCCGCCAGCAACAAAGAGTTCCCATGGCTGGGTATTGCCCGATGAGGGAGCACGCGTCGCGGCATCAAGAATCTTAAGAATCGTTCCCTTGTGCACAGGATCTGGCGTAAACGCACGGACCGTAAAACGAGAGTTTAGAGCATCTATGACATTCATAAAACCTTACCTGCCTCTCTATTAAGCCCCGAAGACGCGGGAAATCGTGAACGCGTGTACACCTTATTCAATGACGGTTGGGCGACCTATGTGATGGCGTATCAGCTCGGCAACAACGCGGGGGTCTGACGTTTCGATCGGCTCCAGCGGGTGCGGGTCACCTACGCTCTGGAAGCGAACGACTTTGCCGCTTAGCGAGGCCAGAACAACTCGCCTTGAGTCGGCTGCAAATTTCTCGTACTCTGGCGTGATCGTGCGTGGCGATTTGGCGGCCTCTTCCACCGCTGATAATACGGCTTCGAGCGTTTTATGCTGCTCGTCGAGTTCTGCGAGTTGCTCCTGGAGCTCGGCGCGTGCCTGCGCTTTATCTGGATCGATTCTTATTTGATATAACGAGCACTCTCTTCTGAGCATCCCCATTTCAGCATCGTTTGTGATCACCGTGTCAAGACACTTCATCGCGCTTCGAATCAGCTCTTCTTTCTTCTCGACCACATGAAATGCATCGGTCAGTCGGAGGGCTAAATACTCCGTTTCAAAGTGCAAGGACTCGGTGATAAAAACAGTTGGAACGGGCACTAGTTTCGATTCTAGATCCGGCGGCCCAGTGCGTTTTCTCGCCATATCACGTCTCCGCTTTTCTTTCGCTGCTGACTCGTTAGTCACTCACAAATAGCGCTCTCGCAAAAAGTCGTCATGAACAGATTTAGTGTGCATTGGTAAAGAACCTTCCTTTATCTCCTGCGAGCTAAGCTGATCCGAAACGAGTGCATCACTAAGTGCAAGGAGCGACGCCGACGGATATTTGCGTCCTGACGTGAAAATATGAAATGGTAGCACATCGCTGGTGACGATCCGGGCATTACGTGGACCTAGTGAGGGCTTACAAGAAATGACACTCCCGGCTTCACAATAACAGCGTTTCTTCTGGCAGGCCTTAGTGCTAAACAAGGAATACAGTTTTCAACTCGCTGCGCTGTTCGATAGCATAGGCAAGGAAAGTGGCCGACTGAGGTGAACAATGGACGTTACTAAAGCTATACGGTCGAGAAGAAGTATCCGCAAATACACCGAGGAGCCCGTCTCTGGTGATGACATAGAGGCGTTGCTCACGGCTGCAATGCATGCGCCGTCCGCCGTGAACGAACAGCCGTGGCATTTCGTGATCATTCAAGACCGAAAGACCCTCGAAGCTATCTCGCGGCTTAGTCCCACGGCTCCGATGGTTAAATATGCGCCGCTGGCAATTGCGGTCTGTGCAGATAAGAATCGGGAGAAGTTTCCCGGCTTGTGGGCCCTGGACTGCTCAGCCGCCGCTGAAAACATACTGCTTGAAGCGACCGAACGAAGATTAGGGGCTGTATGGACCGCAGTTTACCCCTTTGAAGAGCGAGTCAAAGGTATTAAAGAGCTGCTCAATCTACCCGCGAACGTTATTCCGCTGTGTATAATCCCTGTAGGACGCCCAGCGGAGACTCCGGCTCCGGTTGATCGATTCAATCCTTCGTGTATCCATCACGAGACGTGGTAATACCGTCGCGTGGTAGGCCTTTCCAGGGATCAACGTTCTTAGACCACACGAACAAAAACGCTTGAGGCGAAGCAGCACATTCAACCGCTACCGACCAGAGCGCTGCTAAGACGAGCTGCGGTCACTCAAGCGAGGACTGCAGAGCAGGTATCTGCTTGTGTTTGGACGCAGGTGGCAGCATGCCTCAGAGCAAGGGCCCCCTCAGCCAGCCACAGAATCGCGCGGTGCACCTGATGGTCGACTAAACGAGATGATCGCCGCAAACACCGTAAACACAGCGGCTACAAGAAACGCCTCGTGCATACCGAGCTCGAAGGCCGCCAAGACTTGAGGCGTACCGCTGAGGCCGCCTCCGAACAAAAAGACGTGGATCAAGACGACCTCAGGAATCTGGCTGAGGATAAGCGGGAAAGCAATAGCGATGGAGAGCATCTGGCCGGTGTTCATCAGCATTGTCCGTATACCGGATGCGCTTCCGCGCTCGCTCGGCTTAACCGCACTCATGATCGCGTTCATGTTCGGTGACGCGAAAAGGCCAGAACCACCGCCCATGAGCGCCATGTACACGGCGAGGACCGAATACGGTGTCGTGCTCACCACCGTGGCTAGCCCGAGCAACCCTACGACGGACACGAGCAACCCGGCCGTTGCGAGGTAGCGCGCACCGTACCGATCGGAGAGGTGCCCTGAAATCGGCCCGACGACCAAAAAGGCGAGACCGAAAGGGGCCAAGAGAATGCCTGCCATCAGAGGGTCGTAGCCGTATGGTCCTTGCAGGAAGAATATAAGCACGAAGAGCACTGCCCCCCTGGCAAGCCCGTTAAGCCCGTTAGCAGCCGAGGCGAAGGCAAAGCTTCGATTCTCGAAGAGGCGCAGGTTGAGCATCGGTTCAGGAGCGCGTCGCTCCGCAACAACAAACAGCGCGAGACTCACTGCGGCCACGACAAAGAGCACATACACGACCCATATGGCGGTCACGGGAAAGGCATAAAGCGACACGCCGAGAAGGAGTGCCCCCAGTCCCAGGGTGAAGGTCAGGCTTCCGGCCCAGTCAAAGCGCTGTCCTTTAGGAGGTATCACTGGCTCTCTGAGCTGAAGTATCCCCCATATCGTGCCGACAATACCAATTGGGACGTTTATGAGAAACACCAGTCGCCACGAAATCGACGTGAGCAACCCCCCAACGACCGGGCCGAGGAGGAACCCTGCGGAAAACGCGATCCCGTTCACCCCCAAGCCGAAGCCGACATTTCCCCGGCGGAATGCATCGGTCACGATCGCCGCACTGTTGGTGATGAGGAGCGCGCCGCCCACGCCCTGTATCATGCGGTAGACCACCAAATCCAAGCCGTGATATTGCGGCTGTGCAAGTGCGCACAGCAGCGACCCGACGGTGAAGATGACAAAGCCCAGGTTGTAGAGGTTCTTGCGCCCGAGCATGTCGGCCAGCCGGCCGACGACCGGGACCACCGCTGCCAGGATGAGCATGTACCCCAGCAGCACCCACATGATCGTTATGAAGCTTGCCTGTAGATCGGCCATAATAGTGGGGAGCGCGATGAGCACGGCCGACGCATCAATCGCCGCCATCAGCGCGCCTATCGTGGTCACTGAGAGCGCAATCCACTCGTAGCTGATACGCGTATCTCCCGACATCTTCGTATCCATTTCTGGCGACTGTTCACTTCTCAGCTATATATGCGTGCTGGCGGGAGCTGCCAAGGGGCGCAAGTCGTGAAGCGTGCGAGTTGACAATCAGGAAGCGTTTTCAGACAAGCTGAGTTAAGCATTAGGCCTGCCTCTGGGCTGTCATATTCGTCGTCAGGCAGCGGTGGTCCATTCTTAGACGAGTCACTCGCGACTGTAACCTAGAAAGGCGCACGATGCGCTCCGCACTTCGAGCTGGAGGCAAGGGAAAAAAGGAGGATGCCGATTTATACTTCTAAGACGAGGATGAATTACTTTCACACTGCTCGTGCGTCACTCATAACACGGCGGGCGTTCATTCCGCCAGCTAGAAGCGGGAAGGTGACTATGAAAAACAAAGCGCAGCTCTATGCGAGAAGGCGGGAGATGTATCGTCTTTATGTTCAAAAATTGAATATGACGGAGATTCTTGATAAGCTCTCTGCTAAGTACAGCATATCCAAGCAGGCGCTGCGGCACGACTGGCAAAAGCGCACCCAGTGGGTTTACGACGTCTTTGATCTCGAGCCAGCTCGAGCTTCGTGACCTGCAGAGTCAGCTCTGGCCTACGCTTGAAAGAAACGCCACAACTTTTGTATTACTCGCACGTGTTTTGTAGAGTCATTGAGTCGCGTGGGAGGATTCCCGGATTCGCCGCCTTGATGCGGCAACGCTTGACTGCGGCTCGCGACCTGTAAGAGACTAAAGAGACATCGCTAAAAAATATCTGGCTCTATGGGGTGTGTGGGGCGAGAAAATATCTGGCTCTATGGGGTGTGTGGGGCGAGAAAAGCTCTTGCCAGCGGCGCGCTTAAAGGCAAGGTACCTTTGTTCTAGAAGCGCTAGAGCAGATTTTAACTTACTCGACCGTTGGTATTGGTGTTTTCGCCCCCACATCACCCATAGAGGGTAACATATACCATGATACTACCTCGTTTTATATTTTGCAAGTAATTCTCGTGCCGCAGGGCCAAAAAATAGCCGAAAAAGGTGGCAAAGGCCCCCAAAAAAGACATTTTCGATGGAACTTCTTTTTATACTTATTAATAGGCTCAAAACCCGCTAGAGCTGCTTTGATTGATTTGGTTGAATTCGAGACGTTCTCAAATTTTCAAGTCTAAAAAACGTTATCTGCGGCATCGGACGTGCCTAACTAAAATATGCAGCTCGAAGCGCGTCGCAAATCAAAACTCTAATGCCCGGAAAGTTATTTAAAGATTTGAATTGAACCTTTCTGCGGTGGTTAATCTATGGATGAAAAAGAACGAATCGGCGTCGTCCCGGACGCGTCGTTGTATCACGACAAAGATATCTACACGATTGAAGTGGAGCTGCCCGGCGTACACAAGAAGGACATAGAACTTGAAGCCTCTGAGAATGGCTTTTGTCTTACCGCACCGAGAGATGACATTGAATACATCGGATGCTGGATACTCGCCCACGCCATTGAGCCTGAAAAGGCGAACGCTACATTCTCCAATGGACTTTTAAAGGTTACTGTACCTCTAGTAGAAAGTTTCGAAGGAGTCAAGGTTCCGATAAAGTAGTTAGAGTCCTGGCCCGCGAAAGGGCCTAGCGACAAGTACCCACTCATACAGCCCGTTGCGAGCTACGGAACCATCGTACCGGCCAGCGCCGTAACTACAACAGCCTCTTCAGGGCAGCCAAGAGGTCAGAATCAGACTGCCACAACGACTGCTGGCCAAAGCAGCACTGGAACAGGAGTTCCTGGATTTAAAGGAGACTACGCCGCAGCAGGGATCGCAATTGTTGCACTCGTGCTGCTCGGCAAGAGGCATCGCGCAAAGTAGCGCGCGGAGCTTGCCTTGCTTGAATCTCGAGCTCGCGGAAGAGGGATTCTTTGCCCCTCAAGGCGCAACAATGTTGAGCCAAAATTCAAAGTTCCATCAACGACAGAAAACCGATCAATTTTCCCTAGCGACCCTTAATTTTGGCTTCACCCGCCGCCAGTTTATCGACCGGTCTGGCCTCGCCCAGCGCAATCTGGGCCAACGCGGCGCGGGCCGTGGTCAGGCGGGCACCGGCCTGGTCAGCTTGCTTGCCTTTGGTGTAATTTAGCGTCCGTTTTCAACCGCCAGCAGGTGCGGTTCATTGATGTCGGTAAAGATGACGATACGGGATTCTCGGCGCGTGATTACGACGATTGCGCTGTCAGTGTGCGGTTTCTGCACCGTGTGCTTCTAGCGCCTTGAGCGAGAATACATACCATTTCGATTACCTGTTCGCATAGTAGGAGTCGTCTTGCCGCGCGTTTATTGCAGATTCAAAGCTGATGGCCTCGCGACGTCCTTCGTCGCACGAAGATGTGTTTAAACGCTGGCAGCTCTCTTCGTGTGTTTCTCAAGTTGTTTCAATATCCGGAGGTATTTGCGCTCCAAATCTTTGTTCAGTGTCTTTAATTTGTCATTCTCCTTCTTCAGGCGTTCAACTTCGGCGCGCACGCGGGTAAACTCTTCCGAATGCTTCAGCTGTAACCTTTCGTTCTCAGCTTTTAAGCGCTCGTTTTCGACCGCAAGTAGAGGTTCCTTGAGCATATCCGGTCGTAAGCTATAATAACATAAATAGGGCGCGCCGCAAAAAAGCGTAACACGTTCGTTGAGCGGCGATGCAGCGCAAGCCTACCGCGCGTGCTGCCTGGGAAGTATGCGGCTTCTTTCGTGTTTCCGTGGGTAGCACTTGAAGACGCAACGTTGGGGGTGTGCATCATCACCAGACGAGGGGCGCAGTTTCGCTCATGCTCAAACTACAGCTCTGCAAGTCCCACGATGTGTGGCGCGGATTGCTTCAGCCACCCGTGGCCCTGCGAATATCGAACTCATAGAATCCCCGGGAGTCCGTCTCCTCGAGTCAATACCTCGCAGCCGTGGTCAGTGATCCGCACGACATCCTCCCGTCGGTAGCCTCCGAGTCCAGGCACCGAATACGGCGTGACCGATGCTCACCGTCATGTTGGGTCTAAGCGTGATCTCGCCGTGCTGCGGATAATGGCTCGGGTGGGGGTACTCCTCGGCCTCGAGGCCGACGCCGTGGATGTAGCCCGGAACGACGTACTTGCCGAACTCGGTCTTGTTAATGGACTCCGCCATGAACTGGGTGACCTGCTTGATTTTCCAGCCCGGCTTTACCGCGTCGATGACCCCTTGTTGCGCCTCATCGTAGGCTGCCGCAAGCTTGATGAACTCCGTGCTGACTGCTTGTGCTGCCATGCCACCAGCTGAGGCTGCACACGAAGGTACGGGCCATGTCGCTGGCATACAGATCTGCGACGGGGTGTAGATCTACGATGACGGGATCTCCGCCGCTGATAACCCGGCGTGAGACAAATCCGTGCAAGCCGAGCGAGCGTTCGCCTGAGTTAACGAAGGTAAGAAACCCCAAACGCTCTGAACCTGCCTTTCGCATGGCGTATTCGGCCTCTGCAGCAACGTCGTTCTCGGTTGCGCCGGCGATGAGCGCATCCGCCGCAGCCACCATTCCGAGCTCTGCGACGTGAGCGGTCTTTTTCATACGAGCGATTTCATCAGCTGACTTCACCATGCGTAGCTCGCTCATGATATCATCGTTCTCGACCATGGTGATGTCGGGATTGAGCTTTCTGAAACGAAATACTTCGAATCCGGGGGCGGTGTGCGTATCGAAACCGACGGTAGCTTTGCGAAGGTCATGGGCCTTCATCGCGGTAAAGAAGTGCTGCATGAGTTCGGTGGCGCTGCTCCAACCCGGACATCATTTACCCACGTGTGCGCACGAACTTGCTCCACCTCAGGTTGGAAGACGATGAGGGTTGGATCGGCATCTCGATAGAACAACATTCGAGCTTGCCGCCGATAATCGCCGGTGATGTAGTAGTAGTTCTCAGCCCCGGCAATGAGCATCGCATCGACGTCCTTCGCGCCCATAAGCTCTTGAATCTGCTTTTTTCGTTTGAAATAATCGACCATTTTGCCCCCTAACCTGTGTGTGGGACCGCGGCACGCGGACGAAATGGAGCACTTATCTGCGAACCACGTACCTGCTGCTCTCGACTGCCTTTTCAAAGGTACGCATGTGCTCGGCGCGCGTTGTGAGGAACAGTCTTCCGCCTCGCTCTTCGATGAACCTCTGCTCTTTGAGTTCAGAAATGCCAGCTTCAATCAGGGTTTGCGGCGTTGCCGCGTCGTCCAAGCTACAGGAGGCACACGCTTCGTGTATCTCGGCGGAGGTCAACCCTTCGCGTTTTGCTGGTTCTTCTTCTCCCTCTTCGATCAGCATTGCGTACAAGACGCTTTGAGCCCCCAAGCTTAGGCGCCGCACTTTGTCGATCAATTCCTGACTTTCAGGGGCTTCTTCACCTGTGTACTTACCTTCTGCGTTTTCTTGTGTCATTCTTAACTCCTGCGTGACTTATTCCAAAGTCCGCGAGGCACGAATCATCGTGAGCAGCATCTTGAACCGCTTTGCAGCTCGAAGCGCGTGCGGGACGTTTGCGGGCATCACGACCATAGTCCCTTCACGCGCGTGGACGGCGTTCCCCCCAATCGTGATCTCTGCTTCGCCTTCGACGATCTGCACGACTGCATCATATGGTGCGGTGTGTTCGCTCAAGCATTGCCCCACATCGAAAGAAAACAACGTGATCACGCCCGCTTTCGTGTCGATAAGGGTCTTACTAACTACAGAATCGGTCGAGTACTCGATCAATGCCTTCACCTCGAGTGCTTTCCCTCTGTACGTTTCTATCTCGCTCACTTCCGTTCCTCCACTATCCTGACTACGCGAGTCGCGCTTAGGTAGGGCTGCGCCACGAAAACGTTTCGGGCGCGCATTGGCCGTGTTCCGATTCCAGCTCATCGTGCGCGTTTTCACGCCAGTTCTTTACGCCACATCTTCGGTATATCGGCTTAGGCTGCTCACTAGCTTAATAGCGTGCGAGTCGGCGAGCGCAACTATTTTATCCTTGCGTCCTCTCTTTTTGGCTACTCTAGTAAAAAGTGGTTTCGGGCCAAAAAGCTCAATTTGAGAGCGTGTTGCAGTACCTAAAAAACATGGCTTTGAACGACGTTAAACTAAATCGCATCGACCTCCTTTTTTTAGCGGCAGGCGGCATAATCTTTCTGCTTTTTGTTTTTGACCTAACCGGCACCAGAATTCTGTTCAATGGCGATGCGAGTTCTGCGAGTTTTTTGCTTAGCACGCTCACCGAAAGCCTTGCCGCGTTGTTTGCAATAACCTTCTCTGTTTTGATCATCGCAATTGAATTCTCAGCCTCGAAGTATACACCGAAAGTGTTGCACTTCCTCCTTGCATCAATCTTCAAAGATTTTCAAATCGTAGGCATCATCGTGTTTTTTATCTCCGCAATGTTCGTCAACTTCATCACGCTTGCCCACGTAAGCGGTGCTACGGTCCCCAATGATATCAGAGTGTTCACGTCACTAAGCGTGGCGCTGGCGGCGTGGTCCTTTTTGTCGATCCTAAATCTATTCCGTCGCATTCCACGGTTCTTTAATCCTGACGACATTATTGACAACGTTAAGACCGCAGCTCTAAGGGAGAACGGACCACGCGAAAACACGGACCTCATCAAGATCTTAGGGGACATCATTAGGAAAGAAACACTACAGGGGAATGTTGACGTCGCAAGCGACGCTTTGACAGCGCTCGAAGACGTCTCAGTCTATAATTTCAAAAATCGCAGAGAGGGGTTAAACGAAGAGGTGCTGGAACAGCTGTTCGATATTGCCCGGACGGCAATCAGGATCGACGACACGAGTACAGAGATCGAGGTTGTTGACTCCATTCGAGCCGTGTGTGTAACTACCATCGAAGAAGATAGTAAGTATCTTGGGGGTTTCAGATACCTGAGGGAGGTTGGCATCCTCGCTCTCGATCGCTCGAGAGGGATCGTCCATTCGCAGCTGTTGTTATCAGTGTCTCACCTTTTCACCGATTTGATATCATACGCAAAGGAGAAGGAACGGCACACCCAGGCTCTGTTTTCGATTATGCAATTCTTCATCTTAGGTAGTTTCTATAACGCAAATCACGAGTCCGTGGCGAACCACATAATTGAGGACATCGCGTCTGTTTGTACTCAAAAAGAAGTCGAAGTCGCCTTCAATGGAGTAATAGAAAAGAAAGAGACGCTGCGATCGTATTTCGGAGGAAAAGATCCTGAAGATGCCATCAAAGATTTTCACGCTGCGTTGATGGCATACTGAACCTCTCGTGACGGTTACAGCTGCACGTCGGGGATATGGCGCTTATCTGAGCACTTGATGTCGTACAGTTCTGCCTTTGCTTTACCAATCGGGCACTCTGGCGAGTGCTTACCGGGACCGCAGTGCAGGCAGGCGTTATCCAAAGCTTTGAGCGCGTCATCTACTTGGTCAAAGGAAATCTCTTTTCCGCTATATTTCCATTTAGTCAAACGATCACCTTTTCTATCCAGGCTGGCTTATTATATGGTGTTTTGAATATTAAAAGCTCGCCCGATTCCAACTACGGCGAACGTCGCCTCGGCCACAAATAGAAGGTTTTCAGAAAGAAAACCGGTAGACTGGAAGCGAATATTAAACCAGCAGCGTAGACTTCTTCAACTTGAACAACGTGAGCGAGGACGCTTGTATCCCACGGGTTCATCGAAGCGCAACGATGAAGAGCGAAGAGTGGCAATGTTTAGCGACGTGCGGAGCATGACTGAGCAATCGTCGGATTATACAACGGATGCTTATGCATTAGAGGCGCAAGGCCTGACAAAGAGATACGGTGACCTAGTTGCCGTTGACGACCTCACCCTGCAAATCAAGAAGGGAGAGATATTCGGATTTTTAGGACCCAACGGAGCAGGAAAGACCACCGCGATCAACATGATGGTCGGATTGTTGAGCCCGACAGGCGGTGTGGTACTCATCAACGGACAAGACCGGGCGCGCGTGCCGAAAAGGAGCATAGGCATCTGTCCGCAAGAGCTCGTCTTGTGGGAGGAGCTGACGTGCGCCGAGAACCTCATCGTCATGGGCGACATGTACGACCTTCCGCGAACGGTCACGAACGAGCGCGTGCGCTCATTGCTCGCTGATCTCGCGCTTTCTGAAAAGGCGAACGTGCGCGTGTCGCAGCTATCTGGAGGCATGAAGCGCAGGCTCAACGTCGCGCTCGCCGTTATTCACAATCCTGATATCGTCGTGTTAGACGAACCCTCTGCGGGGTTAGACCCGCAGTCCCGCCTGTTGCTGTGGGACTTTGTTCGCTCACTCAAGAACAAGGAGGGGAAAACCATCATCCTCACAACCCACGCCATGGAGGAGGCCGATGCGTTGAGTGACCGCATCGCCATCATCGACCACGGCAAGCTTCTTCAGTTCGACACACCAGGAAACCTGAAAAAGACGATCGGTTCCGGTGATATCATCGAGATGCAACTCGCCGAACGAGAGAAGAACGAAGCGGTGATGGTCGACCTCAAAGCCGTCAACGGCATCTTAGAAATCAACGAAGCGAGCGGAAAGATCACCATACGAGCGTTAAACGCCGTCAGCCTGCTCCCTGAGATAATCGAACGCGTCGATGCGACTGGCACCCGCGTCTCGGATATTTCCATTCGGGAAAACACGCTCGAGGACGTCTTCATCTATCTCACCGGAAGGGGGCTGCGGGAGTGACAGTGAAGTTTCTATCGTTAGCGATAAAGGCGCTCAAGCAAACAATTCGAGACCGTCGCTCGCTCTTTTTCCTCCTGTTATTCCCTGTTGTGTTCATGATCATTTTTGCCTTCGCCTTCGGCAGTCCCAGCTCGCTTGGCACAGGGACGGCGCCTCACGAGATTGCGGTCATTAATCTCGACGCGGGGGCAACGGTGTCCATCAACAATACCACCCAGCACGTCAACGACGGGGCGAGTTTCACGCAGCTCCTCGAAAACATCACCTACGCGCAAACTGACACTCACATGTTCACCCTCAATAACGTGAGTGCCGATCAGGCCCAGACGATGCTCAAAAGTCGCGGCCTCGATGCGGTGATCACGATTCCGGAAAATTTCTCACAAGCGGTCGTTGCATTGGCCAATGCCTCCGCGCGGGCTGAAACAACCTCAGATATCGGCCTGCGGGTAATAAACGGAAGCACGGCTCAGCTACCGGTGAATCTCACGCTTCCGAAACAGAGCAACGTCACCGCACAGGTCATCGTCGAAGGGGACACGGGCAGTGCCGCATTTGGCGCCGCGCAAGGTCTGATCTCCAACCTCCTCGAACAGTACCAAAGCCAAATACAGGCCACGGCGATTCGACAGGTTGACGCCACGCTGGCACAAAACCAGAGCCAGAGCAACGCGAGCATCGACTACATTTCGGCGGCCGTACAACCGCTCACCGGCACGCGATCATTGACGCTCTTCGACTATCAGGCACCGGGATTGATTGTGTTCGCCTTGCTTATGCAGGTCAGCAGCGTCGCGCAAGACCTTACGAGAGAATCTGACCGCGGAACGCTCGGCAGACTCAAACTCTCCAATATGCGGTCATTTGACCTCCTCTTTGGCACGTTGCTCACATGGATTCTCATTGCCGTAGCGCAAATACTGCTGCTTTTAGGGGTCGCCGTGGCGCTCGGGTTTAGTTGGGCCGACGGCGCGAATTCCATCGGGCTCGCCGTGCTCGTTGGCATCATAGGCGGGATAGCCTCGATTTCGCTCGGCTTACTGCTTGCGGCGTTTACCACCAACGAGCGGCAGGCGGCACAATTAGGTGTGCTCATTGCCGTGCCGGTGTCCTTCCTCACCGGGGCGTTCTTTCCGCTCCCCAATGAAATACTTGGAACAGCTTTTGGGACGACGTTCCAGGTCTACGACTTGCTCCCCTGGACACAGGTCGCGGATGCGCTGCGTCAGGTCCTCATCTATGGGAGTGGCTTTGGCGCCGTGGCGGTCTACGTGGGATTTGCGATCGTTCTCACCGCGATCCTCTTTGTCGTCGGTGTGATCTCTTATTCGCGGGTGCGATTGCGGCCGGAATAGCGCTATCGCAGCTCGCAGAATACCCCAGCGATTGAGGCGATCACTTACGATATCGTACTTATTATCCTCCCGACGCGTTCTGTTCATCATCGGCGTGACGGCCTTCTCTCGCACCCGTCTGAGGGCACAAAAATACCTGAAAAGGCTATTTCGGTTCTTTCGTTCCCTCCCAAGCAGCGCAAATGGCAAAGTATTTCGTGTGAAGCAGGCCAGAATTGGTAGGGGACATTGATGGCAAAAATAGAAGAAAAAATGGCTGACGAAATGCGAGCGGCGTGCATATTCCACAAAGGCGCGGTTGCTGCGGTAGCGGACGATATGGGGCAGATACTCAGCGAAGTCATCGAATGGGTGATGAAAAGGGGGTTGCAGATGGCAGGACCTCCATTCGCGGTCTACTATAGCAGCCAGGAAGATATGGCGCGAGGCGAAATGCAATTTGACGTGGGAATCCCTTTCATCGGAGACGCGCAAGGCGAGGGGAAAATACAGATCAAGACATTCCCTGCGCAAGAAGTGCTCTCAGCGATTCACAAAGGACCGTATAACCAGATAGCACCCGTTTATGCAGCGTTGATGGAATATGCTGCGCAAAACGACTACAAGGTGACTGGAGCGCCGATGGAGCTGTATTTGACCAACCCAATGGAAGTTGCAGAAAGCGACGTACTGACTGAGGTACGGTTTCCCATCGCAAAGCGGGGACGTTAACGGGCCCCCGTCTTTAGAACGCAACTGTTCTTTCGGCGTTTTTCCGGTTCCACGCAGCAGGGCTGGCTCTTGCCGATATGTCATGTTAGCAGTCTGCTCACTTAAAAAAACGTGGCTTCGCTGGACCCGATCGGAACGTGACGATTTACGAGCTCTACGAGCTCCTGTTTCGAGCGCTCCATTTGCCGAAGGTGGTACGCTTGCTTCATGACTGCTGCGTCAAGAGCCACTTCGATGGACACCGCGCAGTATTTGGTCGGCCTTGTAACTGATTCTTCAATCATTGCCTTCTCAAGAAGTCCGTTCAGCGTCTTGAAGACATCCGCGCGAGCTATTCTTGTCACATCAGCAAGCTCACCGGCAGTTTCCTCGCCGTTGTTGAGCAGCGTCAAATAAAGGCTAGCCTCCATTTCGTTGATGCCAAACATCTGCAGCCGTTCTACTACCGTCTTCTCCATGAGCGGATAGTATTTTCCGAATGGTTTTATACATATGGCCACGATGCCGCACGCGCGCAGACGAAAGCCGATATTTTGCGCGGATTTTGGCGCCTTTTTTAGGCAAATCGGCTCTATCTCAAGCTTAAGCTCTCTAATGCTGCATAGCGACAAGTCAAAAGCCCGTAATCACGTTCTCAGCGTACCGAGGATTGCACAGGCCAAAGAACAGGATCCCGGCTCTTAGTTTCGCTGCGCTGTGTTTCGACCCGCCGAAAAGGGAATGCAACAACGCTGGACCTTTTTGTTCTACGTGTGATTCTTATGGAGTCAAGAACTCTTCAACCTGACCAGACCACGGCCACATTATGGTACCGCTGCTCCCGTGGATGCGTAAACCAGCGTGATGTCCCGGTCAGCAGCATTAGCGATCAGTTTCTGCAGCAGGTGCGTTTTACCATTGAGCTCGACTCGGTACCATCTTTGGAATTCGGGCCATCATTCGGGTCGTGTTCAAACCATTTGCGAAGTTCGGCCCTAGGCGCGAGGTCTCCAGACCACCCATCGAGTTTCGCATCAGATCTTCTCACACCTCTCGGCCACAGTCGATCAAAGAGGACTCGGTAACCGTCGCTGGACGCGTCTCTCTCGTAACTCCTTTTGGATTTGATCATAATCCCACCGGAATTCTCGCGCACTCCTCTTGTACCCCGCGGCCAGCACTCGCGGCGACGCGTGCGCTTCTTAAGTAACCTGCGCAGTGCAAGAGGTGCGTTTTTCAGCTGCATGACTTGCACCGGCCAACACACGTGGTGTCTTGGGATCGGGCGCGCTCTGCGGCGATCACTTAAGAAGGGAGGTTCACGACAAATCGCGCACCCCTTCCTTCTTCGCTCTCCACGGTGATCGTTCCGTCGTGCAACTCCACAATCCGCTTGCACACGGCAAGACCAAGGCCGGTGCCCTTCGCCTTATTAGTAAAAAGAGGGCTGAATAGCTTATCCTTAATGTCTTCGCGAATTCCAACGCCGGTATCTTCGACGGTCATTAGCACGGTTCCATCTGAGGCAGCGGCGCTGATGGTGAGCTGTCCGCCCTCGGGCATCGCTTGAATTGCGTTGAGGATCAGGTTCGTGAGCACGCGCTGCATAAGCCGGCGATCGAGGTAGAGCGATAAACCGTCGGGAATATCGGTCTTCACGTGAACCTTACGAGGAACTTTCATTGATGAGAGCGTCGAGGTAATAAGATCGACGGCTCTGATCTGCGTTTGCTCCGGATTGAGGGGTTGTGCATAGGCCTGCAAGTCCGCTACGATCTTGTCCATGTAGCGCACTTGTTCATCTATGAGGTCGTACAGTCGATCGACGTTGTCCCAGTCGGCACCCCCCCGTTGGTCCGGCGACGTGAGCACGCCCCTCTTCTTCTGTAAATCGATTGCAAAGCGAATTGCCTGTAACGGATTGCGCAAATCGTGACCGACCATAGTAGCAGTCTCGCCGATCGCCGCAAGACGTTCTACGTTCTTGAGGGCTCTCTCTGCCTCTAGGCGGGCCGAGATATCAATGCCGGCACCAAGCACCCCAACAAAGGTGCTTTGATTGTCAAAGAGCGGCGTGAACATCCATTCAATCCACAAGTGGCGTCCGTCCTTTGTGACGTTCTCGCTGACCATTTGGGTATAACTGTCAGCAGCGTCGAGAAGGTTCCGGGTAAAGCTGGCAAACTGGCTTTCGGTACTCTCAGTTGCCCGTAGCAGCGTACCAACAAGCTTGTGTCCGATGAGTTCTGCTTCAGCGTGCCCAAAGAGCTGTTGTCCATATTTGTTGAGGAACGTGATATTGCCCTGTAAATCCGTCTGTAATATGATGCTATTGACGCCCTGGATCAGTTCCCGGTACTTGCGCTCGCTTTGTTCAAGTGCCGCCTCGATTCGGTTGCGCTCAGTAACGTCAGTTCCCGAACTTAGCATGCCAACTATGGTGCCCGCTGCGTCTTTGAGAAGTGCGTTGTGCCACTCCATATCGCGTTCTTCACCGCGGGCCGTTTGCACGGGGCTTTCGTAGCGTCTGAACGGTTCTATCTCTCCAGCAGTGATCCGTTCAAATCCGTCAAGCGTCTTCTCTCGGGCGCGATCGGGCACAAATTCGTTGAACCAGTCTTTACCTGGCGCCTGTTCTTGCTGTACGCCGAGGAGCTCGCACCCTTTGCGATTAAGACGAGTAATTCGCCCAACCGTATCGAGCACGACCATGAGGACTTCGGCCGTATCGAGGTACTGCTGGGCTTGATCGCGTTCGCGCCGAACAGTTTCTTCGATGCGCTTACGCTCTGTAACATCCCTCGCTGTCGATATGAGCGCTTCAACGATCCCCTCTTCGTTGTAGATGGGGGTGAGGACAAATTCGAAATCCTTCTCGCCGGCAGGATCGATCCAGTGCAACTCGTCGGTCACTCGACGACCTGTTGCGAACACAATGTCACCGAGGGCAATCATACGCTTCATCGGCTGAAGTGGCAATCCGAGCTCCGTCCACGTCTTACCTACCATTTCGTGCGGCTTAAATCCCAGCGCTCGGGCTCCAGGCCGATTAACGTATATGTAGCGGCTGTCCCGATCAAACACGTAAATTAGATCGGCTGACGCTGATAGAAAACCCTCGAGAGTGCGTGCCTGCTGTGCAACCTTCCCAGCCAGGAGCTCGTACTCCTCGCGCATGCGTTGTTCGTCAGTGACATCACGGATCGCGATGACGATGCGCGTTACGCGCCCTAACTTCTCGCGGACCGGGTAAATCGAGAAAACTTTACGCTTGGAATCAATCACTGCTTCAGTTCGAATGGGTGTTTTCGAAGCAACCGCCTCTTGCCTCCAAGCAGTTATTTGCTTTGCCAATTCGCTTGAAATGACTGAACCCACCGGTGCTCCGACCGCCTCAGAAAAGGTCGTGCCGAGCCAGAGTGCTGCAGCCTGGTTAAGAGTAAGGATAACGTCTCTCTCATTGATTACCAAAATGGAATCGAATAGTGCGCTTAGAAGTGCATATGCAGCGGGTTCTGACTCGCTCACTGGCGTCGCGGGTTCATCCGACTGCATCTGATTTTCATTTTCGAGTTCGTGCATACTGGCACGCTTCCGCGAACAAAGGCGGCTATTATATGTTAGCGTTAGGAGTTTATTAAGCTTATCTGACATGGAACGGCGCTCAGTCGCGGCGATGGCGTACGTGCAGCCTCGAGCGCGTAAGCCCGTGTGCCCTGACCTGTCAAGCTGCGCCGACGAGCATCGAATTCGTGCACTCAGCAAATAAGCCTTTTCAGGCGCGGGTGGCCGCTAACGGCTCGTTTCTGTCAATAAAAATTAATAACATTAAGCTTCTGGACTATTGGGGTTTAGGCATGGACAACGCTGTAGATAACCTATTTGAGGCACTTTTCGCTCTTACTGACTTGCGAGTACTGCTGCGCGAGACCGCCCCCTTGCACAAGTTGAGTGCGGAGCAACAGATGCAAGCGCGAGAAGCCCTCGCACGCGCAAAAGCCGCTTTGTCAAAGCTTGAAGAGGAGCTTCAAGAATGAAGATCGCAGGGAATATACCAGTCCGTGAAGTCGAGGAGAACTTCATCAACATCCAGCCGATCCAAGCTGCAGGCCGTTTGACCGCAGAGGCGATGAAGGCGCTCATCGCCTACGGCGACGGTTACTCGACGTGTGACCAGTGCCGCAAGCCTTTTAGACTCGATAAGATTACCAAGCCGCCAATCGCAGAATTCCACAGCGATCTCTCCAGGTTTTTAAATATGGATGAAGCTCGCGTCACGCCGGGGGCGCGCCGCGCCTTTCAAGCAGTTTGCCTTGCGCTTGTGGAAAAAGGCGACACGGTTTTGGTCTCAGCGCTCGGACACTACACTGAGTTCCTCGCGGTTGAGAATGCAAAGGCTATCGTGCGCGAAGTCCCCACAAATGATCTTAATATCGTTACGGGCGACGCCGTCGCGCAAAAAATCGAAGAAGTGACGCGCGAACAGGGCAAATCGCCCGCCCTCGTGATGCTCGATCACTTCGACTACTCTCTTGCTAACGAGCATGACGTCGCCGGAGCTGCGAAGGTAGCGCACCAATACGACATTCCCATCTTATACAATGGCGCGTATACTGTTGGCATAAAACCCGTTGACGGTAAGGCACTCGGCGTAGACTTTGTCGTGGGCAGCGGGCACAAGTCAATGGCGTCGCCTGCACCGAGCGGCGTTTTGGCAACGACGAGCGGGTACGCGGATACGGTGTTCAGCACCACGCAGATGATCGGCGATGTTACTGGGCGGCAGTTTGGCGTGAAGGAGGTCCAAATGCTCGGCTGCACGCTTATGGGCGGCAACATTCTTGCGATGATGGCATCTTTTCCGACAGTGAGGCGCCGCGTAGAGGGATGGGGCGAGTACGTCACGAAGTCGAACTACGTTGTCGACGCCCTTCTTAGCATAAAAGGGAATATGTGCGTTAGCGAGTACCCTCGCAAGCATACTTTGAGCAAGGTAGATACTACTGGAAGTTTTGACACGGTAGCGCGGATCCATAAGCGACGAGGCTTTTTCTTCAGCGATGAACTGAAGCAGCGGGGCATTGTTGGCGCTTTTTCTGGGGCGACCCGCGCGTGGAAGTTTAACACGTATGGCTTAAGTTGGGACCAGATACGCTACGTAGCAGACGCATTCAAGGAAATCGCTGGGAAATACGGATTGTTGTAGCGATGGCGGCGAGTTTCGGATGTCTCGGCGCACACGCCGCGGATCACCAGCCTACGGTCTTGCTTGCACAACGTGCAATTTACTTTTAAACAACTGACGTAGTTTTTTCGCGCCCGCGATCTCTTGCTGGTCTAAACCCCATTCGGCAGGATACAACACGAACGGCTTACACTGGGTACCACCCAACCCCCCATGACTGCCGATCAACTCCTCGAACGCAGCGACCTCGTCGTTGGTGGGGTCGTCGACGCTGTTGACGCTGAGTCCGGGAATAAAGTGTATCAGGAGGAGGCGGCCAAAGGCCTCGCAGATCCAAATCACCAACGTTCGATAGATGGAGCGCAAGTAGGGCCGTAGCTTGCTGCTCACTATGAACCCTCCTCCTTGCTCGCCAACGTAAATACTGTAATTTCCGGCGGGCAATTAATCCGTATCCAGAACACGTTGGTTCCAAGACCACGGCTAGTATACTGGACCATTTCCCCGATGCGATACCGACCAAGAGGGTATTTCTTGGCGTGCGGGCCCCGGACGAGCGTCCCGATGCCAGGGAAGATCAGTTGTCCCCCGTGCGAATGCCCTGAGATCTGCAGGCTAAATCGCCCAGTCGTCGCGCTCACGTCAGCAAAGTCTGGTTCGTGGGCCAACAGGATTGCTGGGCCCGACGGCGGAAGTTTGGCGAGCACGACGTCCAAGCGATTTTTGTGGAGCGTAACGCTATCGACGCCGGCGATGTGTAGCGCAGCATCTCCTCGATGCAGCGTATAAACGCCGTTGCTCAGGTCGACGATATCGCTGCGCCGCATTACCTCTCGAACGGTTGCTTCGCCAACCCAGTGGTCGTGATTCCCGAGGACCGCAACGCTCAGGTCCTTTGGGCTAAGCTTACTCAGTGATGCCACCATCTCTGCTCGAAGCCGATCCACCTCGTAGGAGAAGAAATCACCAATAATGGCGACCAAGTCAGGACGCTGCTCGTTGATCAGGCCAATAACGCCGTCCAAACGCGCCGGGGTGATCCATTGGCCTAAATGGATATCGGCGATGCTTGCAATCTTATATCCGTGGAATGTGGGGCTCAAGTCGGGAATGATCACCGACACCTGCTCAATCTGAAAGGCGCTACGCTCGAACTGATCGGTTCCTATTTGTTCTGACAACGTCGCCATTGCCAATTGCAGGTTCCGCCTGAAAGCGTGACGTCTTACGCGGCGCGGCTTCATCGTCTTCCTCCTTGCTCTACTCGCCGTGCGTCGACAACGACCGCCACATCAAAGAGTCCTATGTAATAAGGGCATTTTAAGGCTTTTTGGTGCATTGGCGATCACACAAACGGATGGTTTAGAACAGAGTGCCGAGCATCTTTTCTTTATAGGCTGAGTTCAATCTCGCGGTTTTCGTCTTGCTGGACATTGTTCTTAGATCTGAAGCGTTTTTTTTACACTCTGAATGTTGGGAATCCGTAACGGAACGCGCCAGCTGGCAATCTCAATCCCCTCTTAACCCATCACCCCAATCGAAACCTCCGTCGAAAGTCCTCCCGGTTTAAAGCAAAGCTGAAAACAGGCGTGAGATCGACTCCTTCAGTTTAATAGTTACAGGACGGTTTGCATAACGTTCCGGGGTAAGCTCGGTACAAACGTTCAGGTCTTTGGTGAACGCGTCTTTTAACCCTCGCGCAACAGGCGTATCGTAAATAATCGCATTCGTCTCAAAGTTGAGACCGAAGCTTCGCAAATCCCAGTTTGCGCTCCCGACAGACGCGGCCACTTCGTCCACCACGATCGTCTTTGCGTGAAGGAACCCGTTGTCGTAAGTGTACGCCCGAACGCCGGAGTCGAGCAGCTGCCCAAGGAAGGAAAGTCCTGCCCAATAGACGAAGGGATGATCTGGCCGGTTCGGAATCATAATACGGACGTCAAGGCCAGAAAGTGCTGCAATTCGGAGCGCGTCGCGAACACTGTCGCCAGGGATGAAATACGGGGTCTGAATATAGATCGTATCTGTAGCAGAGTTGATCATCTTCAGATATGACTCCTTAATTGGGTTCCAATAAGTGTCTGGCCCTCCCGAGACGATTTGCACGGGCGCCCCAGCGGACGTGGTGATATCAGGGAAATAGCGGTGCTCGTAGTCGAGGTGCCGCCCCTTTGTCGCATAGTTCCAATCGAAGAAGAAGCGGAGCTGGCACAATAAAACCGCCGTTCCGGCAATTCGCACAGCGGCATCGCGCCAGTATCCCCATTTACTGACCTTTCCGAGGTACTCATCGCCGATATTAAATCCGCCGACGAAGCTGGTCCCTCCATCAATGACGGCAATTTTTCGGTGATTTCTGAAATTGGACCGAAGATTCAGGAAGCGTAGCAGCGAAGGGAAAAAGAACGCGACTTGGCCCCCTGCATTCTTCAGCTCATCAAAAAAATGTCGAGACAAATGCGCGCAGCCAAGCCCGTCGCACAAGAGCTTGACTTCGACTCCCGCTCGCGCGCGTTGCGTAAGCACTTCTCGCATCTCGTGGCTGAGCGCGTCATTTCTCCATATGTAGTACTCGAGATGGACGTGATCGCGGGCTGCTTTGATTGCCGCTATCAGATCTGCGAATTTTTCATTGCCGTCCGTGTATACTTTGATCTGGTTGTTAGTCGTGAGTATTGAACCGTCGTCTTCGACAAGCATCAGCACCATACGGCGGAACGCGGCAGAAAGATGATCCGTGGCAGGGATGTCGCTGGCTTTCAGTTCACTTTTCTGCAATTCGATGAGGCGCCGCAAGGCCTTATCCGCATCTTGCTTCAGGCGAAACATCTTTTTTTTGCGATAGTTCTGACCGAGGAAAATATATAGAACAAACCCGACAACGGGTAAGAAGTAAAGTACCAACAGCCAGGCCCAGATATCTGCCGGATTTTTCCTGTCAAAAAAGACAATGGTAATAGCGAAAAGCAGATCCGAAACAAGAATGGCGATCAGTACGAGGTCAGTAATACTCATGTCTTCTTTGAGGACTAATCTGCAGTGGCGCGCTGTCGCCGCAGTTTGAATGTTTTCAGGACATATATCCTCTTTGATTCTGTTCGTCCGACACTGCTCGTTGCGCAAGTGGCAGCTCCGCCGTGAGTCGGACAGCGCCCTCATTTTTCCAGGAGGTCGGCATTTTGGGCATTATCAGCCCCATCATCGTTTCCGACTGGACCGGCCCAAGCCGCTGAAGCTGCTTCAGCGTTACTGCTTGGTGAGCGTATGATTTACAAGGGGTTGATCCAGTCATTCAACAGCTACGCTCGCTCTAGGAAGCGAGCAACTTGCGCTCCGAAGTTGCGTGCGCTCTGTGTATCCAGTTTGTTGACTTGCGTAATCGGTACCCCCATAAGCTTGGCAAAATCTTCTATGAGCTTCCTGTCCGTATCAGAGAGCTTGTCAACGTCGAGATACCCTCCAAACACCTCGATTGCTCGAACGCGCCCTGCAGCATGCGCTTGCAAGTCTGCCACGTACCGATGCACGAGCTCCTCTTTAGGCACTGTCCCGTAGTCCACACAGACAACGAAAAGCGCCACGTCTTTGTCGCTTAAGCGATCGCGGTTCGCGGCAAGGAAGTTCACCACACTCGGCAGCGGATGCTCTTCGTAAATTGGAGAGCCGATCACGATCAAGTCGAAACCGCGTGGGTCAGCTTCGGCGACGTTCTGTACTACCACGTCGACGTGTCCTATGTCCGCTGCCCCTTCAGCTATCCACTGCGCTACGGTTTTCGTAGAGCCGTATCGCGTGTCGTAAATGATTAGAACGCGAGTCATGCTGCCCGTTACACCGTCTGGCATGAGCTCCAGCAATCATGCGTGGAGCTTCTTAAGGAGCCACGCAATGTTCTTACCGAGGGTGGTCATCGTAGCCATGCCCTCAGCATCGTCTTCTGCTTCACCGATAGCTTGGCCGATACCGATATTCCAGTAACTCGAACCGGGAACGATCATTTGACCAATGAAGAAGAAGTGATTGATCGAGTCGAATGCGTGAATAGCGCCAGCGCGTCGCATCGTTACGACTGCAGCGCCGACTTTACGCTGAAACATGTCGCCGTTGGCGCGCGCTACCATCCCAGCGCGGTCAATTAGCGCTTTGAGTTCGGGCGTTATATCAGCGAAGTACGTCGGTGAACCTAAGATGATCCCATCTGCGTGCAGCATCTTGGCAATGTACTCGTTTACCGCGTCATCAGTCACGACGCAGCACTGGTCACGAGTCTCGAAACACTCCGAACACGCGATGCAGCCTTGAATTCGTGTTCCTGCGAGCTGAACGAGTTCGGTCTCAATACCTTCTCGTTCAAGTTCGCGCAGCGCCTGCTTAATGAGAATGGCGGTGTTGCCATCCTTACGGGCACTACCGTTAAAAGCGATAACCTTCACTGAAATACCCCTCGTTGCTTGTAGCTAAATTGAACGATCTTTGTTACAACGACTGCAAATCATTCTTATAATGGTTGCGCTGATTTTTGCAGCGCTTCGCTGCGCAGCTTGTCGCGTCTGTTTGTAAAGGAAGTAATATGAAATCTTCAAAAACTGTTTAAGTGCTTGAGCGAAACTGCGGCGGCTGTCAGTTCGTGCTCCTGCTTCTCCGTGCTGAAAAGCGTAAATTATCCTATAGTGGTATCTCTTCTAACGAAATGCAACCCTCACCACCGGCTTGTCTGCTACTAGCTCGAAATGGGCTTGTCTGCACACCACGCGTCGTCCTTTACCGTGTGGTCATTCCTTGCTATACAAAACGGACACAGACTGTAGCCGTTAAAAGGATTCATTCGTACTGGCTTGCCGCAACGGGCACATATTAACATTTCTGCCTCGGTCATGTTAGTGGCCCCCCCGTACTTGCGAAATCCGAATTTTTTGGGTGATGTTCTACGCAATTCTTCGCATTTAAGCTTTTCGAAATTCAGTTGTTTCGCGTCGTAAAACGCTAACCGAGGCGCTCTGTAAGCCCTCAACCAGTTTTTTCAACGTAAAATGATTTTTTGTGGAAGAATGAACTCCACTGTGCCGCGTTTTGGTTTAAACTTCAAATGCAACGAGCATTGATGATTGCTTAGCGCGCCATCCAATTCAATCCACGCGCTGCCGCGAACTGGGCTAACAAAGCTGCTAGCGTGCTCTGAGCGAAGAGCTCAGACTCTGTGAAGTCCTGTATATATACGACGGGTCTGATACATACGTACCAAGGAAAAATCTCGAGGAGCGGGTTTGCTCAAGAGTGCAGCTAGGATCCCACGCGCCACGTGTCGGCTCTTCGGCACGATAAAAGTTATAGGCAACATCAAAGACAGCGTCATTCTCGTCCACGGCCCGAAGGGCTGCGTTTATCACATTAACTACATACTTGGGATGCGGGGCGACAAAACATCCAACGTCTATTCGACCTGTATGGATGAAAAAGACGTCATTTTTGGGGCCGCGGAGAAACTTAAAAGCGCAATCGCCGAATTAGATCGCGAGTTTAACCCCGCGCTCATCGCCGTGCTGTCGTGCTGCGCTTCCAGTATTATCGGTGAAGACGTTGAAAGCGTCGTGAGAGAAGTTCAGACGAATGCAAAGGTGCTGGGAATCGATTCAGGAGGCTTTGAAGGTGATTACCGATCCGGCTACAGCGAGACGCTTACGCGACTCGTTGAAGTGCTCGTAGAGCCGCCACGGACGCGTGATGAGCTATCAGTGAATTTGATTGGCCTGCTGAGGGCAGGTCCCGATCTTAAAGAGCTCAAGCATGCCTTGGCGCTTATCGGCGTCCGTGTCAATGCGGTGCTCACAGCGGGTGCCACCGTGCGCCAGATCGAGCATATCGCCTCAGCGAGATTGAACGTTGTCGTCTGCGAGGCCACAGGCAAGGATGCTGCTGAACAGTTGGAGGAGCAATTCGATATGCCGTACATCATCGAAGAACTTCCCATCGGGCATCAGGCAACGAGGCGGTTTCTGGCCCGCATAGCCGAGGCACTTGGCACGTCAGTGGATCTGGACGCCCTGTGTCCAGCGCAGGCCGCAGTTCCTACCGTCGTCGGGAGGCGCGTCGCGGTGATCGGCGGTCCGACGCGCGCAATCGCCGTCACAAACTTCCTCAAGGAGTGCGGTATCGAACCAACGCTGATTGTATCCGACTTTGACGTTAATACGGCAGCACGGCTGAGCGGGCTCGTCAGTGAGCGCTGCGAGGTACTCATCGCTCCCGAGCACGAGACCATCCTGGAACGATGCAAAGCGCAGCGCGTTGATCTGATCGTGGGCGGCATGCTCGAACGCCCAATCGCATCGAGTCTCGGAGCCGAACATCTCGACATCATGCACGGGAGCGAAAAAACCGTCGGCTTTGCCGGCGCCGACGCACTGCTCAAACGGTTGCGGGGTGACAAAAAGCCGTGATCACGGAAGGATGCTTGGTGAAAAGTAAGGAGATTCGTGGGACGGTCGGCGCGGTCATCCCGTATAATAAGTGCGTGTGTGCGCTAACTGCAGGTCACGTTATTCGCTACGGCCACGGGGCGGTCGGCACGAAAGTCGTCGTGGACGGGCACGACGGCACCGTCGTTCACCTGCTTAATGACTACGATCTAGCGCTAATCGATGTCCCCCCTGAGCACGCAACGTTCTCCGCAATAGGGCGGGCCCGTTTCGGGCCGGCGGAGCTCATTACCTATGACCGGCGCATCGAATGCCGAGTTGTCGACACCGGGCGAAACCTCAACCGGTTCGCATTTCCTTGCGCGGACATGCCGCTGCCAGGAGACAGCGGGGCGCCGATTGTGCAGGAGGGGAAGGTCATCGCGCTACTTTCCTCAATTTTGTATAACAACTGCAGCGGTCTCGGCATATCCTCCGAGGTCTTCGGCAATCCGTCGCGTTTGAAATAGCCAAGTGACGCGCACTACACCTTCGGCCCAGAAGCAGCTAAGTGCTCGTATCCTTCGGCCTCGAGCTCCTGCACGACCCCGTCATCGTATAGCTGCATCCCCGACTCGATAACTGAGCCGATTATGGTGTAAGGAATCGGGATGGCATCTAATCGCTCGCGTTTCGCTGTGAATAAGAGCTCATAATCACCGCCTCGGTATAGTGCGAGCGTTAACTGGTCAGAACGGTCGCGGCTCACCGATTTTGCGGCATCACTCACGGGTATATCAGCTGCAAGTAGGCAAAAGCCGCAATTGCTTGCCTTTGACAGCTCATATAAGGACAGACTGAGCCCGTCGCTTGTGTCGATGAGAGCGGTCACCGCACCAGAGGCGGCGAGCGCTTGGCCGTACGCAATTCTCGGCTGGGGCTCGAACAGTTTTTTGAGTGCACGTTCGCGCAAGGGGTGGTCTGCGTATCTGCTGTCGAGCAACATCCGCACGCCTGCGGCAGCGAGGCCTAGTCCGCCGGTGACGCAAACAGCGTTCCCGGGTTTCGCCCCGGCCCGCGTCAGTATCTTATCCTGTTGCACACGGCCTATGGCGGTGCCCACGAGCGTGAGCTCATCGTGCTCATCTGTGTCCCCGCCGATAAGCGTGGTCCCATTTTGCACGCAGCACGCGTTGCAGCCACGCACGACGTCAAGCGCAAATGCGACGTCCGCCTCGCGCGGAATGCCCATGGCCATCGTCACGCCAAGGGGGTCTGCACCCATCGCGGCGATATCGCTCAAGGTTGCGGCGGTGGCCATCCACCCGATCTGATACCCGCTCATCTCGCGTGGGAAGTGCGTTTTTTTGTGCAACATATCGGTCGTGACGACCAAGTAATGGTCATCGAACGCGATCGCCGAACAATCGTCTGCTCCAGGACAAAGCACTGCCGTGCAGTCGATAAGCTCAGCTAACTGCTTTACGAGCGCGCGCTCACCAAGTTCGCCGACTTTCACGCTTTATCACGTGAGCTTTTATAGCCAATAAGCGCTTCTACTCTTCTGCGCAGTGGCGCTCTCAAGTTGATTCGTATGCAGGTGTTCCCCGAATGCATCCCGTGCCTGACATCGCGGGTATTGTACGAGGCAAAGCTGTCAAGCACTGATCTCTCAACGCAGCTCAAAGCGGAAGAAGCGGCAGCGAAAACGATGTGTCGGATGGGCTTCGAAGGCCCTGTAGCGCTTCTTTCGACGGAGGTGCACAGGGCGGTGTACCGAGTACTTGGCGATGACGATCCCTACCGACACGTGAAACGACTCGCCAACGCGACCGCAGTAAAACTCTTGCCAACAGTGCAATCACTCATCCAAACGAGCAGTGATAGCTTTCGCAGCGCCGTCCTCGCCGCAATTATTGGAAACACCTTCGATTCCGGCGTGCTCGGTTTTGAAGTGGTAATGGATGATTTTGAAAAGGAAGTCGCCACAATCTACCGACACGGGCTGGACATCGACGATACTGACGCGATGAAGCCACTCCTCAATGACGTCGTTTACGTGGCCGATAACGTCGGAGAGATCGTCTACGACGGATTGCTCATAGAGCAAATGCGCAAGCTCGGGGCGCACGTCACGCTCGTCGTCCGCGGGGGACCCGTCCTCACAGATGCTACGATCGAGGACGTCTGGGAGTTCGGGCTGGACAAGGTGGCCGATAGGGTCGTCACGACAGGTTCAAACGCGATCGGCATAAAACTCGACGAAATTCCGGCCACGTTAAGGGACATGTTGCCTCGTGCTTCGCTTATTATCGCCAAGGGGATGGCTAATTACGAAATGTTGTCAGAATATTCCTTCAAACCCGTCGCCTACTTGATGCGCGTGAAGTGCGCACCTGTTGCAGAATCGGTGGGAGCTCGTGTGGGTGATTTCATTGCGAAGCTCGTGATATAACGGCTCTAGCGCACGACGATGAAAGCAACCGAGAGGAAAGCAACCGCGTTATTGAGCATGTGCAAGGCGATAGGGGCCATCAAATTGTCGGTCTTCTCGTACACGTAGGCGAGTACGATGCCGATCACGAACAGCTGAACGAAGGCGAGCGGCTCCAAATGGATGGCCGAAAAGAGCGCAGCGCTTAGTACGATAGCGTACCAAGGCCTAAAGCGGTCTCTAAAAGCTTTGTAGAGGTACCCTCGAAACACGATTTCTTCGCACACAGGGGCGATAATGACCCCAGACAAGAGAACGAGGGGCAACAGCCCTGATACGGTCGCAGACTGTGACAATGCCTGCTGCGTTACGTCGACGCCGAAGTATTGTTCGATCGGATAGCCGACGATAGCCGCAAGGATAAACGCAACAACGAATCCCACCACTCCATAAAGAAGCGCTTTCGGCAATTTCTTCGTCTTCAATCCGAGCGAAGAGAGCTTCTCTTTGTAGAAACTGAGAACAAGTGCTACGATGAGGGCAACGGAAACGATGTCCGCGACGACTAGCAACCAAAAGGTCACCGCGGTGAAAGCTCCTGAAGCTGTAGCGAGCACTTCGCTGGAAGAAATTACGCCCGCACGAACAAGAAGCGGCGTTAAGAACAGCGACACGCTGAACTGACCAACGAGATAGAGCAATAACCCCAATACGATAGACCATTTCTTCCGCAGTGGCGTGCGAGACACATAAACGTCGTACGGGCTTGTGGGATGGAACTCATCCCAGTCAATGGCTTCGAGCGACTTGTCGTTTTCGTTACCTGTAGGCATCGTGTTCCGTTCCTGCTAACGTGGCTGCCTCATTATATACCCTTGCCCAGCGCACGGCGCGACGCCCGTTGACGCGAAAAAGCGGTGAGCAAAGAGTCCAAAGCGGCCGACGGCATATTTATGAACTCAAGCGTGCATATTATTTTTGTATAAATCGACAATAAGGTGATTACTACATATGAAAGGTAACTGGGGCAGTGACCGCGGGCTTTCAGCCCGCATGCTGCTGACCATGATTTTGCTTGGGCTCGTGTACGTCGCGTTTATAGGCATCATCTTGGTCTTCGTGCAAAACATCGCAGTCATAGTCGTTTTTGTGGCACTGTTTCTGGGAGCGCAGTACTATTTCTCAGATCGGGTCGTGCTTGCCACGAGCGGAGCGCACATCGTCAGTGAGGACGAAGCCCCCGAGCTCCACAGCACGATCGAACGCTTGTGCGCCATGGCGGATCTTCCAAAGCCGAAGGTAGCTATAGCAAACAGCGCCGTCCCGAACGCCTTTGCGACCGGGCGCAATCAGAACCACGCGGTGGTAGCCGTCACGAGTTCACTCCTCCAACGACTTGAGGAGCCGGAAGTGGAGGCTGTGCTTGCGCACGAGTTGTCACACGTCAAGAACAGAGATATGCTCGTTATGACTATCGCGAGCTTCGTCACGACGATTGCGGGTTTCTTGATGCGCTTCTGGTTCTTCATGGGTGTAGGTGGCGGCCGGAGGGACAACAACATCTTTATTTTCTTCATCGCGCTCGCGGCGATATGGATTGTTAGTTTCCTCATCACGCGGGCGCTCTCGCGCTACCGCGAGTACGCGGCCGATCGTGGCTCTGCCATCCTCACAGCGCACCCGGCAAACCTCGCCAGTGCGCTGCTCAAAATTAGTGGCTACATCGAACGTGTTCCAACGGAGGATATCCGTAAAGTTGAGGGTATAAGCCAGTTCTTCATCATACCTGCAATATCGAGAGGCTCTGCACTAAACCTCCTATCGACGCATCCGCCCATTGAAAAGCGGATCGAGCGACTGCGGCAGATGGAGGCGGAACTTGCAGGACAGAGCGGCTAAGGGCGCGCGAGCTTCAGGTATGATCAGGGCCACTGCGGCTGAGCTTGACGATTTCTAGGATCTCTGCCATATCGCGTATTTCGAAGTCCGGGCGTATTTCGGGCTTTAGAATGCGCTTTTTTTTATTGTACCAGATAGCCGTCAACCCAGCTTTTTTTGCTCCCAAAACATCAGAAGTGATCGTATCCCCGACGAAGGCCGTCGCTTCTCGTACTACGCCCATCTTGCGGATGGCCTCGTCAAATAGTCGTGAATGCGGTTTGTAGACTTCAAGTTCTTCAGAGGTGACGATCACGTCAAAAAGGTCAGAGACCCCGTTGAGATGGGCCGACAACTCTTCCGTGTCTCCGTTTGAAACCATTCCGAGCCTGCATCCGTTTGTGCAAAGTATCTCGAGCGTCTTTTTGACGTTCGGAAGGATGGTAACAGCTTCGTCGAGCATTTTCTTGAAGATACCGTTGAGCCCCTCAACGTAAGCGTCCGGCACGCTTATCCCGTAACGCTGAAAGACGTTTCTTGCGCTAATTCCATAAAGATCGCGCATATTTCTAAACTCGCCACAGTATGCGATCACGTCGCGGAATGCGCACTCAAACTCTTCGCTCCAGAAGGCGTTGAACTCTTCGACCGATGTGATAATGCCGAAGAGCGTATTCGATTGCTGGACGACGTGTTTGGTTATGTCCCGGTGGTACGTGCCGACATCGAGCACGGTACCATAGGCGTCAAAGAGGACTGCTTCTGTCTCAGTCATTAGCTAAGGGTTTGCGCAGAAAGGTAAATACCTGTTTGTAAGGCCATAAGGTCGGACCCTCCGTCCTACTGTTAGAACTGTAATTCTGTTTCCAGTCCATATGGACGCGGAGGTGATCTTCCACGGCGGCAGATAACATCGCTGATGCGGTGCACAGGGAGAATCTATAGAAACCGCGGCTTATGACTTCGTTGATAATCTTTCACCTGGTGAACTTCACACGAAGTGTTGCGTTAAGGCATTCGCTTGAAGAGGCAGTTGTTTTACTCCTTCACACGAGCGCTGGGCAAGTCGTCTCGTGTGCTTTCTTCTAGCTACCTAGTCGCACCGCGCTTTTTTTGCCGACGCACGCGGCTAGTGAGAAGTTTCGAAACAAAGACTAAAAACAGAAAGGGGGGTGAAAAACGGCCGGATCGCGCATCAAGCCGTTTATTGGCCCAGTCTAGATGACGGACCGAGAGCTTCTTTGCCGACCGAGGCAGGCCCGCATCTTTGGACGCACAGCCACAACCGAGTTGTGACTAGCCCTCATTCTATGTGCGAACACTTAAGCGTGTCGTAAGGAAAGTATAGAGAGTACGGCTAGCTGAACGAAGACGATACACACCGGCATTTCGGCTTGATACGCTATGTGGATAAGCTTTGGCGCGCGAGGCGGTGCTCGGGAGGTCTATATAGAGTATGAGGGATGCGTTGACGTAGATCTCTCGCCTCTATTGACTATGGAGGTGAGAGAGAAAGATGCAAGCGAAAGAGAAACTGGAGAAACCCCTCAAGTGGTTTATCCTGCCGAACGAATCGTACAAGTGGGATTTCATCCTTGAGAAGTACGTTGTTGAGGATTCTCGTGAGGAGGTCGCTAGCAAAAGCGTCAGGACTCAACGGCTTGATGATAGGTTTGACAAGGACTATATCGTCACGCACAAGAGACGAAAACAACGAGACCGCTACTACTATTGAGCGGTAGAGCAATACGCTTCTTTTTGCGCAACGCACTCATTTTTTGTCATGAGGAGGCGACGCGTATCGGAGGGCAGCACCTTCTTCGCCCTGTCAATTCCGGGGCCTTTCTTCTTTGCATTTTTTTAACACTGAAATTACGGCTCTTAAAACGAACCTTTGGCACAGGCATCAAGATGGTCACGAGTTCGAGCGGCTTTTAACGAGTATGTTCACTCGTGCGCACTGGATGCAGTACAGTTCGTGATGATTGAGCACCCACCCGTTGGTAAGGACATTATCGCCACAGACTGAACAGCGCGGTCTATCGGTCTTCATCATCGTCACGATTCGTTGCAAAGCATTAATGAAAAAAAATGGTTGGAATGAACCCGCTAAGGATCGTCATAGCAGAGGGCGAAGCTAATATCTTCGAGGGCGCGTTCAAGACAATAGACGCACGCTTCGTCCTTCACCCTGGGGTTATTGCTCTATCTCAGACCCCCTTTCGTGCATTCCCCGTAGAGGTAGTAATAGCATTTCACCGCTTTTTCTACCTGATCTGTGTGTATCGCGCATCGCCTCTTTTGAGCGAGGCTTGCATCAGGCCGCCGATATACATTTCCTCTGTGCTCTCCCAAGTCACATTTCCTCTCCTGAGTTGATACCGCGCGGTGACACGCTGACCGGTGGGCGCACGCAGAAAAGGACATCGAAAAACGGTTTGTCAGTGGTGAGCGCGGTGAAAAATGGTCAGCAGCACAAAGACGGAGAAGTCAATTTGCTGTTACGCGCTCACCACAGGGAGACGAAATGAACTTGACAGTCGCTCCAGAAACAAACGCTCGATCGTGATTGTAAGGGAGAACGGCAGAGCACAGCACGGTTGAGCGTGGTTCCATTCTCCCGACCTTTTCCCGAGCAGGTTTTCTTACACGACCACATGGCTGTTTGCGTCATGCCAAAAATAGTCACTGCACAGAGAATACACAATCTCTATATTTTTTCTGCACTCGTCTTGGCGGTCTTCTCTGTTCGATACGAGCTGTTTCCGAGAGCTAAGACCCGGAGCAGGAAAGAGGTCGCGGAGCAACATTCACACGGGCAGCGACGCGCGTACGTACTTACGAGATATCGCCACTGCCGCTGCGAAAGGAGACTCTATTCTTTCTCGAGAATAAGGTAAAGCAGTCGAAGCTCCCTCCTGGAATATCGAGTGGAGAAAGAAATGTCACCTGGCCCATATTAGCGGTACTGTCCACGGCACTCTCTTGACAGAGGCAAATAATGTGGGATACACCCTCCCACCAGCAGATTGTTGCTGAAATAGCGGAATTAGAAGGATGCAAAGACGAGGGTTGAGGAGTGCTACTCTCGTAGTCTGAATGGTGCTGGGGGCGGTGATTCCGTTGGCACCGCATGAATAGGGTAGACCTTTGAGACTCAGTACTCTCCGCCACAAGCTCTCTCAATGTATTATGACTCGAACAACAAAGAGGTGCTAAAGAGATGAGTACCGCCTCCAAAGGTTGGTCTGCTACCTCGTTGGCATAATGTCAGATATTCTTGCAGTATTCTCCATTGTCGCAGTTTCGCTTGCAGCGATCACCATTGTTATCCGCTTGCTTCCATTACTCATGCTCGCCGCACTTCTGCTGCTTGCGGTATGGAGTTCATTCTTGCGAAACCGTCCACAAGGATCTCTCGTGCATTAGTTCGATCTTTTCCGCTTCTTGTCGGTCGCACTCTCCTTCTGTTCATATTACAAGCGAGCGTTTCTGCCATATGCTCTAGTGAAGTCGCCAAGAAAGGCAAAAAGAGTGGAGAAGAAGACGTGTACTTAAGCCGGCGGTACGAGCAGCTTAACAGCAGCTCTCGGATTACGGAGGCACTGATCTGGGACGCAGCCGCGCGCCTGGGGTCCTCACTTCACGCACAAAGGATGGGGCATTTTTATCTACTGATGGAGCAACATACGAAGTAAGTTGATGAATGCTGATGAAAAACACGTGAAGAGGGTAAAAATTCGTTTGCACGAGCTGCGGGAAGCTTCGGATGCGGCTGAGCTCGATAAGTTCCTTGCGCGGCGAAAAGGAATCATCAATGTCGAGGTGATCCCTGATTTTTTCACCGTCACGGTGACGTACGATGAGCGCTTAACGACACCAAGGCAGATCATTGCCGATTTAAGCAGCATCCGTTTTACGCCCGAAGGCTCCATCCTACTCACTGACTAGACTGCTGGAGGTATCAATGAAACGTCAACAGCCACGCATGCAGCGCTGGATCGGCTCACGCAGCACGACTATCCCTTTCACGTCACACGCTAACGGTTGAAATGCCATGGGGTTTCTGGACACACTGCTCGGAAGGACGAAAGGCGTAGCGCCTAAGGTCGAAAGTCTTTTTTCAATGGCGACTGCCTATATCACGCTGAGCACTGAGTTTAGCTTACAACCAACGGGCAAGGCCGGCATCTGTTTCAAGCCCGTTGAATCTGGCGGTTTTTCGAAGTGTGAGAGCGAGATTGAGGACCTTCTGAAAATCAGCGAGACCACTTTTGAGATCAAGCAGGACGAGTTTGGCTACGTTTGGGTCATCGTATCCGACACACAATTTGAGAACGTTGTCTCAGACCTCCACGCGGTGAGCTCGACGCTTATCGACGGCGGATACGGTGAGCAGATCCTTTGCGCGGTGTTTCCATTTAGAAATGAAAAAAGGATTTTTTGGATCTATAACTACAAGCGCGGCCTTTTTTATCCATTTGTTCTTGCTGATGCGAAGCAGCATAAGCGCGACTACGCGTATGAGTTCCGACTTCGGTCTGTTATGAAATCAGAGCTCCCGATAGAGCAAGAGCTGGAACGCTGGTACCCGCTCTGGGACGTGCCGCTTTAGTCACATGGTCACCCTGGAATGACACCCTCCTCTGTGAATAACTTTCGCGCTTCGTCTGGCGTTATATCAGGTGAAGGAACGATCAGATCTGAGGCACGTATTTCAGCCGGATCGAGAGGTGTGCCCTTCTCTCGGATGATGTGTATCATCTCGTGCAAGCAGCTGTTGAAGTCGTCGACTTGCTCGTGGCCGAGGTGATCGACCATGCAGGTGTCGAGCTCGTTCAGCTTATCGAGATATTTGCTATCGAGCACGTACTGGTTTTCACCGAGGATGCGCACGATCATTGCTGTGCCTCCTGTGCTTCCTCCTTTTCCGGCTTCTTCTTAACAGGAACCTGTTGCTTTAAGATCTTGAGCTCTTCATCGACCTCACCACTTGACTTGATCTTGCTCAGTTCCTCCTCGACCTTTGTCTGGTCGCTCGTCACATCTTGGAGCGTACCGGCGTCAATAAGCTCGTCGAGCGCCTGTGACCGCGCTTTCATCGTTTCCGTCTTATCCTGAGCACGCTGAACGGACATCCCTACGTCGGCCATTTCCTCGGAGATTCCCGTAACGGATTCGGTGATCTTGACCTGCGCTTCGGCCGCGGAGTACTGCGCCTTGATGGTCTCCTTTTTCGTTCTAAACGCTTCGACTTTGGTAGAGAGCCGCGCCTCCGTGTTTATGAGCTTTGCCTGTTCATTTTCGAGATCGGCAATCTGTGCGGTGAGTGACTCGATCTGCGTCATATTGTCTTTTTTCCGCTCGAGCGCGAGGCGAGCAAGATCGTCGCGACCGAGGGTTACCGCTTCCCGCGCCTGATTGTTAAGATCTTCGATGTTTGATTCAAGTTTGGCTTTCTGAAGTTCAAGTCGCTTCTTAGCGGTAACGACGTCGGCGATCCCGCGCTTCACATTGGTGAGCAGCTCGAGCTGCTTTTGGTAGGAGTAATCAAGCGTTTCGCGTGGATCTTCGTGTCGATCAAGAAACGAACTGATTTTTGCCTTAATCATCGTCGTAAGACGATCTATTATCCCCATGTCTTTCCTCCGTAGTGATCTGTGGTGGTGTATCCTGGTGTACTCTAAACGACAATGGTATTCCTTAACTAAATAGCTTCGTCGCTCAACATGCGCGATGAAATCGAAACGGCTAAACCCAAGTGATTCATGTGCTCTTTGTGGAGTCCTCGCATGTAGAGAAGGAAGCGGCTGGAAGATCTATCGCAGAGCTGGTCGATGACGGAATGATTGTGGGGCTTGGTACGGGCACGACCGTCGCGCACGCGATCGTTCATCTTGGGAGGCGCATCGCTGATGAAAGGCTTTCGATTTCGGGCGTTCCCACGTCGTACCAGTCGATGCTGCTAGCGATCGAGCACCGCGTGCCGCTGGCGTCCCTTTACGAACACGAGATCATCGATATCGCGCTGGACGGCGCTGATCAAGTCGATTCGCGCCTTAACCTCATTAAAGGAGGCGGAGGTGCGCACACGCGCGAGAAAATCGTTGCGCACGCAGCACGGCGATTCTGCGTCGCGGTCGATGCCTCAAAACTCGCGCCGCGTCTAAGTCTGCCGGTGCCGCTCGAGGTGCTGCCCTTCGCGTGTCCACTCGTTCGCAGCGATGTGCGGCGCATGGGGGCTTCGGCAAAACTTAGGCGATCTGAGCAAAATCGAGCGTATGTTACCGATCAGGGGAACCTCGTTCTCGACGCGCACTTTGGAATCATCAGAGATCCAAAAAAGTTGGCAATCGAACTATCCGCCATTGCCGGGGTGGTGGAGCACGGCATTTTTACAGACGTCTCTGAGGTTCACGTCGCGCGCATTCGCGAAAAGAGCCCCAGAGTTGAGATCTTAACGCCGTGACTGGTTGCAGTATCGACTATCTCGTTACTCCGACAGTCCGAGACAGGCTCCGGAGCATGGTGATCGTTTCCTCGTCTTGCTGTGCGTCGTGTTTTCGTGAATCGTCGAGATAGTCAATGACGTCGCAGAGTTCGATGGAGAGGCGGTAACATTTGAGCGGGCGGCCTTTGCCCTCCTTTTTTTGCTCCCACTCTTCGATCCAACCACGTTCCCTAAGCTCGCGCATCGCTATACTGACTTCAGGTTGTCGCAAGCCAGCACCCAGTTCAATATTGCGGGACACCGATTCGTTGACGTTTGAAAGGTACACAAGTGCCTTCGCCAAGTTTCTCTTAAGGCCGATATTGCACAGGAGGCTACACATGACCTCCTCGTCTTGGTCGAATACCGGCATGGATTCGTCCCTCATTATATTCCCTTTACTATTTTTATCCGATAAATTATATTGACAATATAAATACGTTTTTAAATTATTTCGCCAATTTCCGTTCAGCAAGGCATTATTTTAATTATAGGCAGATATATATATTATTTTTATATAAATGTGGCGGCAGCTCGCGACAAAAGCCTTTTATAGAGCGCTCATAATAGCGGGAGTATCTGTAGCGTGCGCTGTGGCGCGCTATGGCATCTCGCGGGCCGGGGTGGCCTAGTAAGTTGTTGCGTATAAGGCAGCGATCTAGACGGCTAAGGTGTCAGACTCATAGGGTACATGTCAGTGACACCTGAGATATCTGAAGAGCGCGGGTTCAACTCCCGCCCCCGGCATGCTCTATTCTTCGAGCAATAAGTATATATGCCTAACTTTTCTATATGATTCTTAGATTTTTATGGAGATTCGAAAGGTTCAACTTACTGGCAAATCGAGCTATACCGTTTCGCTTCCCAAGGTTTGGGCCACACAACTCGGTTTGAAGGAGAAGTCACGAGTGGCACTGTCTACGCTGCCGGACGGCTCGCTGCGGGTCACGCCTAACGAACACGTTAAGCCACAGGAACGTGGGATTTTCAACATTGACGCCCTTTTTGACGAGGCCTTGGCACGCCACATGATTGCTATCTACATCGCGGGCTATGACACGTTCGAGCTTCGAGCTCAGAAGATTCGATCCGAGCAGCGAGAGACGATACGTGACATGTCCTACCGCCTCATTGGCATGGAAGTCGTCGAAGAGACCGCGAAATCGGTCGTGATACAGGATTTTCTAAGTCCCAATGAGCTGCAAGTAAAAAAGTCTATCAGGAGAATGCACCTCATCGTCGAGTCGATGCTCGCCGACGCCATAAAATCACTGCTGAAAAATGACATCGATCTCGCTAGTGACGTCATAGTGAGAGATCGGGACGTGGACCGCCATTATTTGCTCGTGCTCAAACGTCTGCAAGAGATGGTCGCGACCCCGTTTTCGGAGGCTTCAGACATTGCCGCAAACGAGAGTCTTGAGTACTACCTCACCGCCGTCTCACTCGAGCGAATCGCCGATCACGGGACTAAAATAGCGCGCTGCGTGCTGACGTTGGCAGGAGGACCAGTCCCTGAAGAGGTGCGCAACAGCATAAACGAGGTGAGTATCCTGTCAAATACCGTCGTACAGCTCGCGATGGACGCGCTTTCAAAACTTGACACGAAGCTTGCCGAGGAGGCTATAAGTGCAAAGGGCAGACAGACGCCCGTCATTAAACGTCTGGAAGAGATGACGCTCGACCTAGATGCCCACATAGCGCTGCCAATATACTGCATCATCAACAGTATTGACCGGGTCGCAGATTATGGGATGAACATAGCGGAGGTTGCCATCAATCTCGCAGTCGCAAAGTCGAACCGGTAAGCATGTCGTCCGTAACTCTTTATGGCGCTACTATGTGATCTATATAGTCTATATAGGATACCCATATGATCTATATTCGCTCCAGGGAAACGTGGTGAACCTATGAAAAAGATTTTTCCAATTGTGCTAATTTCATTGCTCGTCGCAGTGGCGGTTTTCGGAGCGGGATGTACGTCCAGCACCAATAACTCGACTAGCGGCAGCAGCGGCAGTACATTGTCACTTGCAGGGTCGACATCAGTGCAGCCAGACGCGCAAGCATTGGCGGCGGCCTACATGGCAAACAACTCGGGCGTAACGGTAAACGTGGCAGGCGGTGGGACGGCCGCGGGCATTACGGCCGCCGGTACAGGCACTGCGCAGATCGGTATGGCTTCAGCCAATGTTACGGCCAGCGAGAAGGCGCAGTATCCGAATCTCCAGTCTTATCCGATTTGCGTTGACGGGATCGCCATCGTCGTTAATCCGAAAAACACTGCTGTCAATGGCCTGACCATTGCTCAAGTGATGAACATCTATACCGGTAACATCACCAACTGGAACCAAGTCGGTGGAAGCAACGCGAAGATCGACGTCGTTAACAGGGAACAGGGATCTGGTACGCGATCTGGGATTCAGTCAATTGTGCTGAAAAACGGTAACTTCAGCACAGGAGGGATCACAGAGTCCTCCACGGGAGCAGTGGCATCGTATGTCGCAGGAGATGCGAACTCAATTGGGTACATTGCTACGAATGCCCTCACCAGCTCGGTCAAGGCACTTACTATCAACGGCATTGCCCCGACGTATGGCAACCTAGCAAACGGAACCTACGTTATTGAGCGATATCTCCTCTACGTAACGAACGGATCACCGACGGGACTTGCGCAAAGTTTCATAAACTACACCCTTAGCCCCGCAGGACAAGCGGTATTAAAGAGCCAAGGAGAAGTATCGCTCAACGACGTGCCAGGGTACGTCCCGCCGACATATACAGCAACAGCAGCAACGACAACAGCAGCAACGACAACAGCAGCAACGACAACAGCAGCAACGACAACATAACGCCTTAAACATCCCCTCCCCCCTTTTTTTAGCACTGAGTGGTGGTTATCACGGCGAGCATAGAGGTGGGCACCCTTCGGAGAACAAGATCGAGGGTTTTAGGAGAGCGTTTTATCCAGTGGCTTTTGCTGCTGTGCGCGATCTCTTCAATCTTCGCCATTTTCTTGATTATCGTTTTCGTCTTTAGCCAAGGAGTGCCTTTCTTGGCTGAAGCTGGTTTACCTTTTTTGACAGGGACCGTTTGGTTGCCTACCGATAGCTTCGCCGCTGGCACGTGGGGGATCTTCCCCATGATTGTGGGATCGCTGATCGTCACAGTGGGCGCCGTAGCGATTGGAGCGCCGCTAGGGATCGCGTGCGCGGTGTTCTTAGCTGAAATTGCACCCCCTGCGGTTCGGCGCGCGCTGATCCCCTCCGTAAATGCATTGGCCGGTGTCCCATCAGTCGTTTACGGGTTCTTTGCACTTCTTGTGATTGTACCGTGGATACGGGGGCAATTTGGTGGGTTTGGGACGAGCGTTCTTGCCTGTTGGATCATCCTCGCCATTATGATATTACCTACTATCATCAGCATATCTACCGATTCTGTCCGCGCCGTTCCTCGTGAATTCAAAGAAGGGAGTCTAGCAATGGGGGCTACGCGCTGGCAAACAATTAGGAGCGTCTTGATCCCTGCAGCGAGCTCGGGCATCATTGCCAGCGTCATACTCGGCATGGGGCGCGCTATTGGCGAAACGATGGCGGTATTGCTGGTGTGTGGAAACTCTGTAACCATACCCGGTTCAATATTCGCTCCGGTCAGCACGCTTACCGCGCAAATCGCGCTTGAGATGAATTATGCGACTGGAGCACACCAGCAGGCATTGTTTGCTATGGGCGTCATCCTTTTTGTGTTCATTCTGATTCTTACGGGGCTCGCGAACCTTGTGAGCAGGAGGCGAGTGACCTTTTAATGGCCTCCAAGCGCCGCGAGACTGTGGCTATAGGATTGCTCTGGGCGGCGGGTATTGCGACTCTCGCTATCCTCATCGTCATATTGGCCTACATACTCGTAAACGGACTTCCGCTCATCAGCTGGCATTTCTTGACGGCAAATCCTGGCATAAGGGGACAGACAGGGACAGGAATCTACTCGACGATAGTGGCGACGGTCGCAGTCACGGGCGTCGCCTTGTTGGTAGCCGCGCCGCTGAGCGTCGGCGGGGCGATCTATTTGAACGAATACACAAAAGAGAACCTTCTGCGAAAAGTAATTCGCCAGGCGGCAGAAGTATTGGCAGGCATACCGTCTATCATTATCGGCCTCTTTGGATTCCTCCTTTTTGTCATCTATTTACGGCCTTACACCGGGGGATGGTCTGTACTATCAGGGGGGCTTGCACTAGCATTCATGGTGCTCCCCATATCGCTCAGAATTTCTGAAGAGGCGTTGAAAGCCGTCCCGGCAGAGCTACGGGAAGGCAGCTTAGGCTTAGGTGCGACGAAATGGCAGTCGATTACTACCGTAGTCATGCCTACAGCGCTCCCAGGAATCATCACCGGACTCATTCTCGGCGCGGGGCGTGCTATCGGCGAGACTGCGGCCATCTTGCTTACTGTAGGCGGAGCTCTGAGTGTCCCCCACAGCCTGCAGGATCCTGCGTGCCCAATGACACTGTATATTTATAACATCCTTACTGAGTATAACGACACCAGAACGGCTTATGGTACAGCCGCCGTACTGATTATTGTGATCTTGGCCATTACATTTACTACTGACTATCTAATGAACCGCTATACCAGGAAACTAAAGGGGCTATGACGACGTGAGCGGCGAGATTGAAATAAGTATAAAGAACCTGAACCTCTGGTTTGGGAACTTTCAAGCCCTCAAGAACATCAACATCGACATTCCAAAGAACGCAGTCACGGCCCTAATCGGTCCATCAGGGTGTGGAAAATCGACTTTTATCAAAACACTTGACCGAATGAATGATCTTGTAGACAACGTCAAGTTTACGGGCGAAATAATCTACAAAGGACGTAATATCCTCGACTCGGATACGGACGTCGTGGAACTTCGCAAAGAGATTGGAATGGTGTTTCAAAAGCCGAACCCGTTCCCGAAATCCATTTTCGACAATGTCGTCTACGGGCCGCGGGTCCACGGGATTCGAGATAAGAAGACCCTGCACGAGATCGCAGAAAGGAGCCTCAAAGGCGCGGCGATTTGGGACGAAGTTAAGGATCGACTCGGTGAGTCTGCGCTCAGGCTTTCGGGCGGCCAGCAGCAGCGGCTCTGCATTGCGCGGCTCCTCGCGGTGGAACCTGACGTCCTCCTCATGGATGAGCCTGCGTCGGCGCTCGACCCGATTGCGACGTCCAAGATTGAAGACCTACTATACGAACTCAAAAAGGACTATACGATTGTTATTGTCACGCATAACATGCAACAAGCAGCGCGCGTCTCGTCGCGCACAGCGTTCTTCTGGCTGGGCGAGATGGTCGAGTACGCCCCGACGATAGACTTATTTGAGCGACCGCAAAATAAGAGGACAGAAGACTACGTGACCGGCAAGTTCGGATAAGAGAAGTAAGACATGGCTCGAAATCGTTTCGTTAGAAAGTTGAATGAGTTGCGGCGCGGCGTCATAGATATGGGGGCCATTACCTTGCAAGCTGTTAAAGACGTGCTAACCGCGCTTGAGACGAGTGACACTGCGCTTGCTGAGCGTGTAATCGCCAATGACGATAAGATAGACAATCTCGATCGAAAGATCGAATCGCAGTGCGTAAGACTCCTTGCGCTTGAGCAACCTATGGCAAAGGACCTGAGAATAATTGCTACCTCTTTCAAGATGATAACTGATTTGGAGCGCATCGGAGATTGGTCGGTTGACATTGCCGAAGAGGTCATCAATATGGGAAAGCCCATCCGCATACCCGTTTCGGCGTCGAAATTCAACGAGCTCGTCGCTGACGTGAAGGCGATGGTCGCCGATAGCATCGAAGCGTACACGCAAGGCAACGTTCAACAAGCGCGCACCTTCGAGGCGCGCGACGATAGAATTGATTCCCTGTATAAGCAGATTGTTGACGATATGGTGAACTCACTCGCTCAAGGAAAATGCTCGACCGAGACCGTTGCTGACGTGACCAGTTTGCTATACGTCATTCGGTACCTCGAGCGCATTGCGGATCACGCGGTAGCCATCGGTAATCGCATCTGCTATATGGAAGAAGGCGAGCGGCGCTACTTGAAATAGCTCCTTTTCACTGACCTGCTCCATCTAGAGGCGTGGATTTAGACCACGTATCTCCAGTTTTCACTTCCTGCAGTCTTGTTTTGGCGTTTTTCAATGCGCGTTCTATGTCTTCAGAGGGCGTTTGCGAGAGCGATCCGTGGCCGGGAAAGAGTCGCTCTATCTTTTTCGTATTGAGCACGCCCATGGAGTGCACGTAGTCACCAGCACTTCCCGAAGGTGCTATCGCCGACAGGGTTCCGTGTGCAAAAATTGTATCCCCTGAGAATAGGAGTTTGTTATACGCCTCATAGACGCATATGCAGCCGGATGTATGACCGGGAGTATCGATCACTTCGAGTTTCGCGTTTTCTAGGTCGATAAACGCTCCGTTCTCAAACCACACATGCGGTTTCGTATATCGGTAATCGGCTGAAAAAGACGAGTACATGGTGACATATTCGTCTTTTTCGGTTATTTTTGCAGCGGCGAGTCGTCCGGCCGCGATGATGGCCGTGCGGTAGAAGTACTTGTTGCCGCCGATGTGGTCAAAGTGCTCATGCGTGTTAATGACCAAATCGACGTCTGCAGGTGTGAATCCAATTTCTCGTAACGCATCCCTCAAATCACCAAAGCTCGAATCAATTCCCGAATCGATCATGACTATCTTGTAGCTCCCAACGATGAGGTAAACGTGACACGATGGCCGCTGCGCCGGGATCTGGAAGACGCCAGGGCACACTTCTACGGGTTCTTTGCGCTGATCTGTCACGTTTGATGCCTATCGCTATCCCTCCTTTATAAGTGATCTACATAGACCCCATAGCTGCAAGGAGGCCTCCGCTGAGAATGGGTAGCGGTCAAACCTGCCGCGTTCGCGTTAAACTTGCGACAAAGCAATAAGTTAGGCGGTCGAGTTAGTGAAAAAGGGAAGAAACCCCACAGACAGGAGGTACAAATGGATTTCTCGATGAGCGCAATCAGGGCTCCGTTAGACGTTCCCCAGGAGCTGCGAATGGAATATAAAAGAAATCTAGTCAGCATAACCAAGGGAAGCGGCCGTCTTATGCTCTTCGCGGGAGATCAGAAGATTGAGCACTTGAACGATGATTTCCATGGCTCCGGCATTTCCCCTGACGACAACGATCCTGAGCACTTGTTTCGAATCGCGAGTGGTGCTGAAATCGGGTGTTTTGCGACGCAGATGGGCCTGATCGCTCGCTATGGCGAGGACTATCCCCATGTTAATTATCTTATCAAGCTTAATTCCAAGTCGAACCTCGTAAAGACCGCGCAAGCAGAACCGTTCAGTGGCATCTTCTATTCCATGGACCAAGTCGATGAGTTTCGGAAGAGCTCGGCGTTGAACATTCCCGCCGTTGGATATACGATCTACGCGGGAAGCGAACACGAAGCGCACATGCTGCACGAGGCCGCCCGGATCATTCACGGCGCCCACAAGCGTGGCATGATCGCGATCATTTGGGTCTATCCCCGCGGCGAGGCAGTGAAAGACGAACACGACCCACATCTCATCGCTGGCGCCGCTGGGTTGGGTGCCGCCCTCGGCGCGGATTTTGTGAAAGTAAACTACCCGAAGAAAGACGGCGTCGATTCCAAAGAAGCCTTTAAAGAGGCCGTTCAGGCCGCGGGCCGATGCAAAGTATTGTGCGCAGGGGGCTCAACTGTAGATGTCAGACTCTTCCTCGAGCGCCTCTGGGGGCAAATCTTCGTAAGCGGCGCAAGTGGCAATGCGACCGGCAGGAACATACACCAAAAGCGGCTCAAGGAAGCCATTCAAATGTGCAATGCAATTTCAGCCATCGTCGTGAACGGTGAAGGCGTGGAAGAAGCGCTGCAGATCTACACGGGAAGAAAAGAGTTTAAAGTGAAAGACTATAATATGTCGTGAATCGTTAGCTCGGCCATAGGTAGCGCTGCCAGCACCTACGTAAGCTCCGCGTGGCCGTGAAGTAGAGAGCTATGATATACACGATCACGCTGAATCCTGCGCTTGACCGCATACTCACTGTTGAGTCCATCGAATATAACAACCCTAACCGAGTGGACGGCGATGACCGATATGCAGGCGGCAAAGGCATCGACGTGTCCAAAGCCCTCACCCGGCTTGGTGTGGACAACAAAGCGATAGGGTTTGCTGGCGGTTTCATAGGGCAGGAGCTCGAAGGATGCCTGCTCAATCTTGGCGTTAACTGCGAGTTTGTCAGAATCTCCGCCGAAACCCGCACCAACGTGTATATTCACGAGACCGCGAGGAACCGGCAGATCTCCTTCAATCTACGCGGCCCTTTAATCCAGTCCTTCGAGCTTATGGAGATGATCGATGTGATCAAAGGGCTCAAGGATGCTAACTACGTTATTCTCAGTGGTAGTGTTCCTGCCGGAGTCAATCCAATCATCTACCAAAAAATCGTAGAGATCGCAAAAGGCAAAGGGGCGACGGTCGTTCTCGATTCTGACGATGAGCCGTTCAGGGCCGGTTTAAGGGCGAAGCCCCACATTATCAAGCCGAACGTGCACGAGCTCGAGCGACTCTTGGCTAGGCAGCTCAAAGATATGAGCGCTATCGTCGATGCGGCCATAGAGGTGCACGAAGGGGGCATTGATATGGTTCTTGTCTCCATGGGCGCCAGAGGCGTGCTGCTGGTAACCGAAGAGGAACGGTGGATAGCACATCCGCCGCGAGTGACTGTGACAAATACCATCGGCGCCGGAGACTCAGCCGTTGCCGGATTTGTTCAGAGCTTAGTCATGGGAGAAAACTTCAAGGAAGCGGCCTCGAGGGCAGCAGCGACAGGAACCGCAGCAACTCTCATCGATGATGTCTCCATAACCCAAGAAAACGTGAATGCCATTCTTGGCCAAGTGAAGGTCCGCCGCGTGACCTAGAGGCCCTGCCTGCCACTACTATTGGCTCGGCAGGCGTTGATATCATTTCGCAATTGTGCTGCCATCTTGTGGGGTGATTGTGCGAAAATGACATCCCTGGACACGGCAATGATGCCCATGCGCCCTTGAGCGTTCATCCCTGACGTGACTGCTTTCTGAAGGTCACCGCCTTGTGATCCGACGCCCGGGATAAGGAGTGGGACCTCCTCGCCCGCAATACCGCGTACTGCCTCAAGCTCACTTCCTTGCGTAGCGCCCACAACGAAGCCGAGATTGCCGTGTATGTTCCATTCTAATGCCTTTTTCGCAACGACCTGATAGAGCGGCTCTGTACATGACAGGTTTTGTATCTCTGAAGCCCCGGCGTTCGACGTCTTGCAAAGGATAAAGACGCCCTTGTTTCGCCGCTCGATGAAGGGCTCTATCGCGTCGAGTCCCATATAGGGACTTACCGTCACGGCGTCCCCTCCCACGACCTCATACACGTACTTGGCATGTGCTTTTGACGAGTGTGCCACATCGGCCCTCTTTGCATCGACAATGACTGGCACGCGCACGAACTCTTTGATATACTGCACCGTCTTCATAAGGGCGTCCAACCCTGAAGGGCCGCGCGCTTCGTAGAACGCCGTATTAACCTTGAAACAGCAGACCAAATCGAGCGTAGCGCTGATAATGCGCTGGTTGAAATCGAAAACATCATCCACCGTGCCATCAGGGTCCAGCCCCACGCACAGCCAGCTATCGTTCTGACGCGCTGTTTTTTCTAAGTCTCGCAAAAAAGCCACCATGTCTCGTCGCTCCCGAGTAAGCAGAATTTATTCTTCCTCTATTTACTGCTTGCGTTGGCCCTCAGCCGCTGCTTGCGACGCTGACATCTCTTATCCGAACGGTTGGCGTCGTCAAGCTGAAGTACGTCTTGACCTCGCGACTTATGCCATCGATCTGCTGAAGCAAATCGAGGACGTCAATTCCGATGTTGGTCTGCTTTAGGGCGTGTTCGAGTTCGCCGTCTTCGATGGCGTAGCCGGCGTAGACCATTCCGGAGAACTCTCCGGTGCTTGGATTCAGCCGATCGCCCGTAGCCCTAATATAGATGCCGTGTCCCACATCCTCGATTACGTTAGCCTCAGCTCCGCTTGCAATTACGAGGTTTGTGGGCGATATTGAAGGCGGCTGCCGAAAGTCCCCGCGAGAGGCGTTGCCCGTGCTCAATGTCCCCTCTTTGTTTGCCGTGTAGCTGTCGTAGAGGTACGAACGCAGGACGCCTCTTTCGACGAGAGGGGTTCGCTGTGATGGGACTCCTTCAGCATCAAAGGGGCTTGTCTCTAAGCCGCCGCTAAGGAGTCCGTCATCGACAATCGTGAACTCGCTTACAGCGATGTGTTCCCCTATTTTCCCTGTTAGAAACGACCGATCCCGTTGCGCGTCTTCGGCGCTCACGGTGACCGCAGCCGCAATGATGGATCCAACAGCAAGGGGATCGAGCACGACAGGCATCTTGCCTGATTGAACCGGCTGTGGGTTCATACTACGCAGCGCCATCTCTCCGGCCGCACTTCCAACCGAATCAACATCGAAATCGAAACGCCTCGATGCCGCGTACTCGAAGCCGTTTCCGCTGTCTTCCCCCTTGTGCGCAATCACGTCGACGTCGAGCGCCGCCTGCGTTCCACTGTCTGTTCCCGAAACGCCGAACGTGTTTGCGATCGCGTCGCTCCAGCGCCCGACTGAAGCGCCAGAATTGACTATCTCGATGCGCTTGTCAATACGCGATGCGTCGGCGACGTCAATCGCCAGTTGCGCGACGGTTGAGACGTCGAGTGATGCGATCGTGTTGTCCCAGGTGCCGGAGACAATGGGATAGCGCTCGGCGGGCGGAAGCGATTTGAAATCTTTGTCAGGACGTCCGGCACGTGACGCCGAGATCGCTTGCTTGACAGCGAACTCAACCCGCTCGAGCGATGCGTGCGCGTATCCCATGCTGCCATCCTTGAAGATCCGAATCCCGATGCCACTTTCAAAGCCGCTTTGGCTTGATTTGATCTTGCCCTTCTCGAGCTCTGCGCTGACAGAGTTCGAGTGAGTCGCGAATGCTTCTCCTTGGTAGATTGACGTGTCTACGAGCGCCAATGCACGCGTGCATATCTCGAGGAGCGTAGCCTCTCGCTCGGTGTGGGTCATCACTTATATCCCTCCCACAACGACGTCACTCACACGCATGTAAGCGCCTCCCGTGGTGTTTGGTGTCATCTGTCCGCCTTTGCCGCACGTTCCAGGGTCAAACGACAAGGTCCGCGTTATGGCGTTGATTTTGTGAAGGATCTCGAGCGTCATCGCACTCAGCGCAGCGTCCCTCAAATGATCGCGCAGTTCTCCGTGTTCGACTGCGTACGCTTCTCTACTTTTAAAGGTGAACATCCCTGTTGTAGGAGTCGTGTAGCCATACTGCCAGCCGACAAAGTATATGCCGCTGAACCCCTCCAGCAGCTCGTCAAACGCGTAGTCTCCGGGTTCAAAGAAGGTGTTACTCATCCGCACGATGGGCGGAGCGTCGTACCGCTGGGCGCGCGCGCTTCCGTTCGTCCCTAAGCCTAGGCGCGATCCGGTTTCGATGTCGGTGAGGTAGGTCTGCAAAATCCCGCGCTCCAAGAGCACCTTTCGGCGCGTTTGGATACCCTCATCGTCGTAGCCCATGTAACCGTAGCTCAGCAAGGTCGGGTCGTCTACGATCGTCACTGCTTCAGAGCCGATCTTCTGGGTTAGCTTCCCTGCCAGAATAGACGTGCCTGAAATGATCGCGTCAGCTTCGGCCGCGTGTCCGAACGCCTCGTGCGCAAAAACCCCGGAGAGCGACGGGTCGAGCACGGCATCAAACTGTCCAGAAGGTGCCGGTTTTGCATCGAGGAGCGATACTGCTTGGGTTGCAGCAGTTCGGCCGATGTCCGCGCCGTCTAGGAAGAGCTCGAACCCTCTTGAATCACCTTTGGCCTTATAGCCTGACTGCCGCAAAGCACCTTCTTTAGCGAAGATCATAGCGCGAGCAATCGACCGCACGACGGTCTCGTCGACATACGTTCCTTCGGAATTAGCGATTATCTTATGCAGAACAATGTCGGAGTATCCGATCTCTGTGCTGCTGACGCGCTTATCCATTTCTTTTGCTTCTCGCTCTTGCTGCAGGACATAGCCGAGCTTGTCGGCGATTGAAACTTGAGTCGGCAGGCGTTGTGCGGTTGTCTTGACCGTGTCTTCAAATGCTGACACCTCAATCGAAAACTTCTCAGCGCGCTCATACACAGCTTTGGCGAGACTAATCGCGCGTTCAGCGCAATCGGTCATGCCGCGGCGATCGACTTGTGTCGTGTATGCAAATCCCCACGCGCCTTCTAAAAAAGCCCGTATTCCAGCCCCAAGTTCATTTGAGCTATTTATCTTCGTCATCCCGTCTTTCGCAGAGATTGACGTGCCTTCAGAGCTTTCGAGGCGGATATCAGCGAACTGGGCTCCGCGCTCGCGTGCTGTACTGAGAGCTTGTTCAATATCGTCCCTTTTTTCGCTTAGTTCTTGCATCGGCGACCGCATCTCCATGCGACTAACATTGGCTGTGCTTAAATGGTTTATCCACGATTGGGCAGGGCGGACGTGGATGCTGATCGCGTCAAGCGGTTGCTATTGAAGGTCGACGTGGCGCACAGTTGGTAGATTGACCTCTTGTTGATTGCGGCATTTGCAAACGATTATGCCAAGGCAGGCAGATAGATGCGTCCGTCACGCTCGAATAATCAGTTGACGCAATAATCAATCCAGCTGTCCTTGTTGAGTCTGATCGCTGTTGTTTGCTGAGGCGTCGGCACTTGAGGGACGATATTAGTTCTTGTGCGATCTTGGTGCTGGGTACTCGCAAGCAAAGGGCGAAGTTGACGCGGTGTCGCGATCGACACAAAGTAAGTCACAAGTGGCTTTAGTTCGCACAGTTGATCGTTAGCTCTTGAGAGAGTCACGGCGAGAGTGAAAGTTGGGCCTTAGATTGGTTGCATTAATCGCGAGTCGGAATAACTATTAGCACTTGAAATAAATTGAAGCTAGTTTCCTTTCAAAACACGCACGCAATCTTGAATCCTCGTTGATTGGGCAAAAGCTTGACTCCTATGCGCAAGGTTTTCAGCGCATCGTGACTCCGCTGAGGCGGTCGTTCACTTGAACCCATACGTTGTAATTTACCTCTTCAAGGCGTTTGGAGCCATCAACGCACTTCACGGTTGCGTCACCTTTGACAAGATCGAAATACAGCTTGCGAAGCTTTTCGTGTTGCTCGCTCGAGGATATATCGTTTTTCCTCTGCATGGCAATCTCAGCAGGCACATCGACGAGAAAGCCTATACGTGGTTTTGGTGTAACGCTCTGCAGTAGTCGTATCAGGTTTTTGGCTTTCGATTCAGAATAGTGTAACTCCGTTGCAAAGAAAACGACGATATCGTACACGTAGCGATCGCAGACGAGATTCTTCCCCAAAATTGACGAGGACCACACGTGCAAAAGAAAGTCCATGAGGACGAGTAACTGGTATAACGCTCGCACCAGACTGACTTTCGGAACCGCGTCCGAGTCACTTTCGGCCGGCTTGGCAAGTTTCTGGACCACAGATCCCGCGACTTTCCCGAGAAATGACTCATTAGCAGAAAACCACCAGAGGTACTCAGTTTTAACGCCGTTGCTGTTGAGCTGCTTAATAAGTGCTTGAGCAAGGGTACTCTTCCCGGAACCGTCGACGCCACTGAATGTTATTAACAAGCGGGCTATTTTGGCCATTCAACTGATTTCGTGTGTAATTTTGCGCGGGCTAGTACGTACCCGCGATTTTGCTGAAGATATGGGTAGCTCACCTATCGTATTAACTGTGCGTTTTGGTTTGTGTCGTCATTTAAGCGGTTTAGCGCGTTTTTGGGAGCTGTGAAGTATGTAAAGTATATGCGCAAAGTATTTTTGATTGCCCTTTCACAATTAAAGCGATCTGCGGAGTCAAATAACGCTTCAAAGAAGTGTGTAGTCAGACGAGCGATTTGGGGTGTTGCACTCAATCTAACGCGCTTAATAAATGAACGCATTTGGTCACGTGGACGAGAAATGAGGAGGAGAGAGAAAAGTTGATTGTGGACTTTCATATTCATTCAGCATATTCGCCAGATTCTCCAGTGGAACCGAGGACCGTCCTTAAGATGGCAAAGAAAAAGGGGCTAAACGGTGTTGCGGTAACCGATCACGATACTATTCGTGGCGGCCTTGAAGCTTTGAAGGTCAACAGCGATCCCAACTTCGTGGTCATAGTTGGGTCTGAAGTAGAGACGACAGACAAAGGGGATATAATCGGCCTGTTTTTGACCAAAGAAATACAATCGCGGGACGCAAATGAAGTGCTTGAAGAGATAAAAGAGCAGGGTGGAGTGGCTATGTGGGCCCATCCTTACAGGGAAGGGAAAAACTTGCTGCCGAGTGCGCCCATAAAACGGATTGATGTCATCGAGGTGTTCAACGCAAAAACCTTGGAATCGCAAAATATGCTCGCCCGATCGCTGGCCGAACGCTATCGGAAGCCTGTCGCTGGCGCAAGTGATGCACACGCTGCTGAAGAAATTGGAAATGCTGCGACATTGGTCGACTGCTCAAGTATTGACGGTATTAGAGAAGCACTCATCAAAGGCAAGACACAAGTCATTGGCTTTAAACTCTCGCACGAGCATCTCTATGATCTTCATTTGCCAGCACAGCAACTAGCACAGACTCTCTAAAGTGATCGGCGAACCTCTACCAAACATCTCTACGAAGGGGACTGCTTCCGCTTTGGTTCGTGTGTATTTCGTCTGATTGCATTGCGATTTCGGATCGGAATGCGGTCTTTACGTCAAACCAAGGAATTGTTTATTCACACGACGTGATCCTTTGACCACTCAAATGGCGAACCCATCGAGTCAGTCGTCGAATTCCATCGCCAGCGAGTATAACAGAGAGATCGAACGCCTTCTAACGACAAACTTCGACCTTGAAGCGGTGAAGGTCATTCCATTCTCCGCAGGGACACACTGGGTTTCTTTTCCTCTTAAGGTGGCAGGAAGAGTCGGGAACGAGGATCGCGTATACCTAGCAAAAGTGGTGACCGCTGACGGGCTACAAACACATCACGACATCATAACGAATAAGAACGCCCGCTTCGTACGGAACGACATCGTCGACATCTCATTTGACGGCAGCGCCTCCGCATATGAGCTCTTGCAGCACGAAGCACGCTTTCTCAAAGCAGCGAAACGAGCGAATATCTTCGTGCCCACGCCACTCAGCGTGTTCGAGTTGCCTGTAGGAGCAGTGTCACTCATGGAATTCGTAAATGGGGTACCGCTTGAGCGCGTCGAACTCACTGACCATAATCTGAACGCCGTGTTCAGGCTCGTGAAACAGTTGCGGCAACACCAACTCGTGCACGGAGATATCCGGCGTGATAACTTTTTAGCGACAATCGAACGCGGAATGTGCCTCATCGATTATCTTCGCCTGACCGGGAATATCGACCGTGCACTGGACTACGATCTTATGAGTACCGTCTGCCATTTGAGTCTGAGCGTGGATCCGACTATTGTGCTCAACGCTGCGCGTACTCATTTTTCAGCGGTCGAGCTCAGATGTGCTGTCCCATTCCTCAATTTTATAACCGGACGGCTCACGAAACGAGACCGGGCCCAGATCTTGCAGACTATTTTGGCTCTCTAGTAAGTACTGTATCTACACGGACACGACTCATCGAACGATTTGCAGGTTAGGCACGGTGTTGACTAGAAAGTCCCATTGTGAGTGCACCCAAATATGGTTCGGCGGAGATTTTCGAAAGGTGGCGCCAGGCTTTGTCGGCGTCTAAGCCCCCGAATTTTTGATAAACTGGGTTGGAGCTCTTAAATGGCATGTCACCGGGTATGAATCCAAGACAAAGAGCAAAAACTTAACGCTGCACAAAGCACCACTCATTACTAAAAAAGGACGAATTATGGACGAAAAAATGAAGAAGTTTATTCCACTTTTTGTCCTGATAGGGCTGGCCATAGTAGCTGTCGCAATCTACGTAATAGTATACCATGTTGGGATGCCGACCCGAAATCTGTCAGGGGCGCCAGCGGGTTTTTGGCTTGGTCTATGGCAAGGTCTTATTGTTTTGTTATCATTCATAGCCAGTTGGTTTGACAACAATATCGTGCTTTACCAAGTCAACAATAATGGATTTTGGTATAACCTCGGATACGTTATTGGCCTTATTATCATCGGGGCTGGCGGCGGAGGCAGCGCAAGAGCTTCTAGGACAAAAGAAAGACCCAAGGTGCAGGGCCAGGAAGTCCCACCACCCTCGCTGTTGCTGTTCGCCGGCATCGCTATCGCATTTGCATGGCTGCTGTTCGTGGGACTCTGGTTGTTTTTCTATGCTAGCGTTTTTAGCACGCTGCAAAACATAGGAATTTTCTTCATCTCTGTTGCGGTTTTGGCAGCCTTAGAGACGCTGGTATGGATTCCGTGGGCCACGAAACAATCCAGTTGGGGGCAGAGCAGGCGTTAAGATGGCAAAGTAGACCGAAGGCTCTAAGCTCTCGCGCTTAGAATAGCGATTTTCGCGGCCTATCAGGATGGCCGCTGTCGCTGAAGGTAGGCCCAGTCCATTCTTTGAGGTAGGAACGCTTACGCATGGGGACAGTTCAGCAACCAAAGAACGGGAACGCAATTTTTGGCGCTCAAGGCACGCGAACTTCTGCGTCTCTGCTTTTCGGTTCGCCAGTGGGAGAAAAGTAGATGGTAGAAAACCAGAGGGCCACGTTCACGAGACCGATAAGGACAGGAACTTCAATCAACGGCCCCATGACGGCAGCAAACGCTTGGCCTGAGCCGATGCCGAACACAGCCACCGCGACCGCTATGGCAAGCTCGAAGTTATTGCTCGCCGCGGTGAACGAGAGCGTAGTCTGGGCGTAGTTGACCCTGAGGCGCCAGCACAGGTAAAAGGTCGCAAAGAACAGGACGATAAAGTACACGAGCAACGGGATGGCGATCCGAACCACGTCGAGCGGGAGCATTATGATGTAGCTTCCCTTCAGCGAGAACATGATGACGAAGGTATACAGCAGCGCAAGCAGCGTCATCGGCCAGATCTTTGGCACGAAACGTGTCTCGAACCTTTCGCGCCCTTTGAGCTTCAGCCCGGCATACCGCGTCAGCATCCCTGCAATAAAGGGGATACCGAGATATATTGCCACGGTCTGTGCGATCGCTCCAATCGACACGTTGACCACGGTCGCCTCTTGAAAGATGCCCAGCCACTGCGGCAGTAGCGTGATGAGGAAGTAGGCGTAAGCAGAGTAGAAGAGTACCTGAAAAATGGAATTGAGGGCCACGAGGGCCGCCGCGTATTCTGTGTCGCCGCCGGAGAGGCCGTTCCAGACGATGACCATAGCGATGCACGGTGCAATGCCGATGGGGATGAGTCCAACCATATATTCTGGATAGCTGCTCAGAAAGATGACGGCCAACGAGAACATAAAGAGCGGCGCGACCACTCCAGTTCAGCACCAGCGCTAAGCCCAAGACCTTGGTATTCCGAAAGACAAGACCTAGCTCTTCATAGCGCACTTTCGCCAGAGGTGGATACGTCATCACGATGAGTCCGATAGCGATCGGGATGGAGGTCGTGCCGACCTGCAAGCTGCTGAGCGCGGCCGGGATGCCGGGGATGAGGTAGCCCAGAAGCACCCCTGTGACCATCGCTAGGAATATCCATAGGGCCAAAAGCTCGTTCAAGCGGGAGAGTCTGGCCTTAGGCTTTTCTGGTATAATAGAAAGGAGATGAGTGTATCAGCGTCTTTGGAACCGGGATGCAACAAATACGCGGGGTGCTAAGGAGAACCGAACGTTACGTCGATCCATTTCCTTACCTCTTCACGCACGCGCCTAAAAGACGTGCACGGTGCACCCTCAGGCCCCGCATCCAAGAGAGGATCGTCAAAGGCGTGATGGATATACTCGGTTCCTCCAGGGAAAATGGCTCCAGGGAAAATGGGGCATCTCTCCTGCGCTGCAGCGCACATCGTCACGACGTACTCAAAAGATGCGTCGAGATACTCGTCGAGTGGCTTTGCGCGCTGTGAGGCAATGTCGATGCCCGCCTCTGCCATCACTTCGATAACACACGGGTGCACTTCCTTGGGTTCGCTGCCGGCGCTGTATGCCTCGTAATGATCGCTATACCGCGCGTTGATAAACCCTTCAGCCATCTGTGATCGTGCTGCGTTGTGGGTGCAAAGGAACAAGATCTTTTTCTTCGCATTCATCTTTTAAGAATCCACCGAAACCGGGTACCGAATCCGGTTTTTGTAAGGAGATAGAGTAACCTGATTTATCACCACATCATATAGTTTTTCTATATCGTGGCCCATAATAGCCTTTTTCATCAGCGCGCACAGCGCATGTGGCGTTACACGCCGCTCGAATTCTTTCCGAATGTCGCCTCAAGCCACTCCTTAATCTGGTCTCGCACGAGTCGAAAAGGGGCGCACGGGTTATTATCTGATGCTGGAGCGGATCCAGGATTCACGAAGGTGTGATGGAGGTACTCCACACCACCCGGAAAGATGGGACAGCTTTCTTGCACATCGGCACACAAGGTGACGACGTAATCGAAAGTCTGGTCTTCAAGCTCGTCCAACGACTTTGCTCGCTGTGCCGAGATGTCGATTTCGACCTCGGTCATAATCGCAATTGTGCATGGATGCACTTCTGTCGGCTCGTTTCCGGCGCTGAATGCTTTATATCGATCGCTGTACAGGGCGTTGACGAACCCCTCGGCCATCTGCGAACGCGCAGCATTGTGGGTGCAAAGGAACGAGATCTTTTTCTTCGCGTTCATCCCTCCGAAACAGAGTTCCGCATGCAATGTAATTTTTGCACGGGGATGCGTGGTAACCTGGTTTATAGTGATATCGTATAGTCTTTCTATAGACGTAGGCATCTGTAACGAACAACGACCTGAAAATATGGAGAGGCGTGAGAAACGGTCAAATCGCGCGCAAAAAGAAGAGTAATTATAGGGGAAAACGTGGTTTTGACGACCAGCAGTGAGACACTGAGATGCTGAATAAAGCTTTTAAAGAAATGTTCGTCTAGCTGGCAGGTGTGCCAGTATCCCTGCAGAACAGGATGTGTGATGCTGCACGCTCTTGCGAAGCAACACTTAGATACAGTTTGGCGTGCGTGCGCATTGCTCTTCGATAGATCGTCGTCTGACTCTCTTTTCTTAGCCGTTTGCGGTTAACAAATTGTCGCTTTGTCGACTAGTTTTTTACACTGCAGCACTCCGACGAATCCCGTCAAAAATCACAACCGTTATTCCCGATAAGTCGGCTTTTCGGCAATGCGCTAATAGAACCCATCACGAGCGCATTCGGCTCACAATCCGTTTTCTGTGATAGATCAGGTAACCGACAAGGCCGATTATCCCTGCTATGACGACGATATCAAGATATCTAAAGAGCGCCTCAAGATCCGACCAGTGGGGGCCTAGAAGAACGCCAACATAGGCAAGCCCAAAACACCAAGGAAGCGATCCCAGCACCGTGTAGAGAGAGAATTTCTTCACGTCCATCCGGGCGACGCCGGCTGGAAGGGAGATGAAGGTTCGCACGATCGGCAACAGCCTGCTGACAAAAACAGTGGACTCTCCATACCTTCCAAACCATGTATGTGCCCGATCAAGTTCACTCTTACGTATCAGCACGTATTTGCCATACCGCTCAAGGACGGGCAGGCCTCCGTATGCCCCAACGGAGTAGGCTACGAGTGAGCCGGCGAGGCTGCCGGCCGTACCCGCTAGAGCAACGCCGATTAGCGTAAGTTCCCCTTTCCAGACGACAAAGCCGGCGAAGGGCATGATCACCTCGCTAGGAAGCGGAATGCACGCGCTCTCTAGCCCCATTGCAACAAAAACACCGGTGTAACCGAGCCGTTCAATCACGGAAATGACGAAATTACTGAGCGTCTCTAAGATATTGAGGCTTAAAGCTAACATGCAAGATCTAATTGTCTAAACAAAGCGCGCTTTTCAAAGCGATATTGCTGCATCTCTCTAACCCCGGTTGTTTGTCGCGGTTGTTCCGTTATGATTAGCGGGTTCATGCGTCGATCATACTATTGCGTTGCGATTATCCTGCCTCACTCCTGCGAAAAGCCTTTTTTTGGAAACGACGCGAAAACAGTAAGCTTCTATGACAGGACATTACGGCGGGGCCTTGCTAACACTCTGTCACAAATCTCTGCCCAGCGATCTCTCCATTCGGTTTCGCACTCGCGAATAAACAACCTACCCGCGCTGCTTCAATTCTCGCGCTAATATGTCTACTTTTTCTTGCTGCCCGTCCTTTTTTAGTGGTGCAGCACGAAGTGCATTGCAGCGACGTAATAGGTGTTATCTGCGAATTCAACTGAGCAATGTCACCGAGCTTAAAGTCAACGTCACCATACTTTTTTCACCATCTTTTTGTATGGTCTCGAACTATACTGCAGAACATCGACGCTCATTAAGAGGCTCACTTGGCTACAGGCGTTCGGCTGTGCGCGCGGCATCCGACCCCAGCAGATCTATAATCCATCTCTACCTCATTGCATGCTAGGCTGAAGCTATCTACGCAGCGCTTCTAGGGCTTGCTACACAGAAATGTCGAATGAGCGAGTTTGACGGACGCGCAATATATAAGGGCCCACGCCTACCTGATTACGAGGAAAGACAATGACCATCAAATATCAAATGAGGTGTTGAGCTGACTGAAGAGCAACCGAGCAAGGTGAGGCTGCCCAGAAAACACCAGAATGAGATCTTTGGAACGGTAGAAAAAATGCTCGGCGGGAGCCGAATCACCGTTCGCTCTCAAGATGGAAAAACCCGCATGGGGCGAATTCCAGGTAAGATGAAACGAAGAGTATGGCTCCGTGTGGGCGACGTCATTATTATTCGGCCCTGGAGCATTCAAGATGAAAAGGCGGATGTTGTCTGGCGATATCTTCCACCACAAGCCGACTGGCTGAGAAGGAAAGGGTATATTTAAGCACTACTTCGCGCACTCTTTTTTTGCATCTGCGCTGTGTCCGTCGTCGTGATTCGTGCCGCAAACCTGGCTCATGAATGATGATAACGCTCGTTACTGCCCTGCTTAATCCTGCGGTAGTGGCGATGATGGTGCTATCCGCTCAAGGTCATGGACACAGTATTCGCACATCGATCTGTCCGTTGTCGGCAAGAGACGTGAGTGAGGCGAATGAGAGAAGACTATGATGTGATAGTGGTCGGGGCAGGTCCTGCAGGCTCAGTTGCAGCACTAAACGCAGCTGCAGATAGCGACGTTCTGCTCATAGAGAAACGGCCAGAGATAGGGGCGCCTGTTCGATGCGCAGAGGCAGTGCCTCTTGTTGAAACGCCGTTCGTTTTTCACACGTCATTCGAAAAATACGTAAAACCTGACAAGAAGTGGGTGGCAAGCGAAGTTAAGGGAGTACGGGCTACCGCTCCTGATGGTACAATAGTCGAAGTCTCCGGGGAGATGTTCGGGAAGGGAGACCCGCTTGGCATCGTCCTAGAGCGCAAGCTCTTCGATCGACAGCTGGCTAAGGATGCCGCTCGTTCCGGAGCGCATGTTGCGGTGCGCACCCGTGCAACTGGGCTGATTCTAGAAGACGGCGCAGTACGAGGCGTCAAGCTTAGCCGCCTCGGTGAGGGGTTTGACGTGCGTGCCAAGCTTGTGATAGGTGCTGACGGCGTTGAATCTCAGGTAGGCCGGTGGGCGGGCATAAACACCACGCTCAAGCTCAAGGACATTGAGAGCTGCGCCCAGTATCACATGCAAAACGTCGAACTAATGGACAACACGCTCGATTTCTACTTTGGCTCCTCGGCGCCGAGCGGCTACGCTTGGGCTTTTCCAAAAGGAGACGGTGCGGGCAACATCGGACTCGGGGTGCTCGGAAGCAAGTTGAGTGGGAAGCGCCCATTGGCGTACCTCGACGAGTTCGTCGCACAGCGCTTTCCCGATGGCAAACCGGTTGAACTAATGATGGGGGCTTGCCCCGTAAGCGGCGCTCTTTCACATATAGTGGGCAATGGGCTGATGCTCGTGGGTGACGCAGCGCATCACACTGAGCCGATAACTGGTGGAGGCATTATGGCGGCGCTCCAGAGCGGAACAATCGCCGGCCAGGTTGCGAACAAAGCGGTGCGCCAAAACGATTCGTCGGTCAGAGTGCTTCGAGAATACGAAACTGAGTGGAACCGTTCCTTTGGTAAAGCACGCGAGCGCACGTACAAAGTCAAAGAATTCGTAGTAAATCTCTCAGATGATGAAATAAATCGAATCTTTCATGCATTCGCGGGGATAACAGCCGAAGAGCTGAATATGAAAGGGGCTTTAAAGCGCCTGCTTAGATTGGATCCGAGGCTTTTATTCAGTATACGTCAGTTTCTCTAAGTCGCAGACTCATTTTTTGTTAGCGACTTTTTTAGGCCCATTATAGCCTTCTTACTTCTTCCGTCTTAGGCTTCCGTCGAAACAGTCGCTCCCTCAGTGACCGCTTTGGCGGCTCGTCTTCCGTCTCCGGCAACGGCGCTTGCACCTCTTCAGCTCCCGCCTCGCCACTGGGGGGTGGGGGGGCAGGTGACACAGCAGCTGGCAGCAAGCGCGTAAGCATCTCACTCACGTCCGCCAGTCGGTCAATGACCTTGCTCGACTCACTTCCGTAGAACCCCGCGATGGTCTCATACCGCTTAATCTCGTCTTCTCGCGCCTGTTTGAAGCTCTCATACTGCGCCGTCAGTCGCTCTATCATGTCCGTTTTCATATAAAGGAGCTCATCTTTATGGCGGAGCTCTCGCTCCCCTTTTTCAAGCTCGGCTTCGAGGCGCATCACGGTTTCACGCGGCACCATCAGCGTTCCTAAGTCTTCCTCTGCAGTGCCTTCGCTCTCGCGCCCTCCGCCTAAATACGCCCCTAATGCTGCCGCGACGATCTTGCTGCGGCTACTGTTTTCAGAGCTCGCCTGCTTGTCAGCAGCGGCCAGGAGTTCGTCTGAAATGGCAATAGTAACTTTGTGTAATGGCATGGGACTCACTACGCATGACGGCGCAGAACGGTATGCGGCCCTCGCTTTGGTTTAGTCACACCGTAGTATGAATGCTTCATACTTGAGCATATCGCCCGCCAACGGGATTTTTCCACTCAACAGTTTCCACCGTTTCCGGTGCAACGCGCGTGAGCCCACACTCGATAAGAATCAATCTGCGCACCTCGATGAAGAAAATAATGAATTCCTGAGCTCTTTCACCGAACAGGTAGCAGTCGTAACTGATCTTTGTCAAACGGTCTCTGTGAAGCTCTCTGTTCGCATAGCTCGCCACGTGGCCTGATAACGGCAGTCGCAATGCAGCTAGAAACTATTTATAGCAGGTTCACCACTTTTTTGGAATTCAGTTCTAGTGGATAGCTCGAAGCTCCTTGATTTAACCGCGGATATGGGCAGAACGCCATCCATTTACAAAAATAGCTATCTTGCCACAACAAAATACCTCTATTTCGAGTCCAGATTTTAAAAAGAAGGATAAAATAGAAACGAAATCGTTAAATACGATCAGTGCACGGGTTAATGTGTCGATGCAGCAGGAGCCGGGCTTCGCCGCAAGGCCCTACCTCAAAACGAGCTCTTTTCGCTTGGCGGGCCCGCGCTCCATGTTGGTCGCCACATTTCTTTAGCATTATTCTTTGTTGTGTACGGTGTTTCTTTCGATTTTTGACCACTTCTACAGGCATATTTAAGTCCGCTGGAACGCGGTGTTTGCACTGCATCGCTTGTCGAACCTTCTTTATTCAGGGATCGAAGGCACGGACTAAAGCCGACGAGCTGCACGAGCCTTCTAAGGCGGTGCGCACTAGGTCGTGAAGGTAATCAGCAAGCGATGAACTTACAGATGGATTGCGCAAGTTTTGAGCAGATGGGGCATAAGGTCTGCCGCACGAAACTGCTTTCGGACGATAGTGATGCCACGAAAGAAGTCAGGCGAGAAGGGTGACCCAAACGTGCGCGATCGCTGTTCGAGATGACGACGTCAGTCTGGTAGTCGAGAGCGTAGCAAAAGCAGCCGAACCGGCGAAATGGCGGATGGCAAGATATTCATGCTGCCCGCAGAAGAAGTCGTCAGGATTCGTACAGGATAAAAGGGTGAGACGCACTTTGAACGAGGTTCGCCCATGAATGTACGCGCTTCAGCACGCAATCCGATATGGCTCTTCAGATCCTATTTGTTGGGGCGAGGTGTCACAAAACGGCTAATCTGTTTTCGTTGTTAGCGTCGGCCCCAAAAGCGTGAGAAACCGTTGCGCGAAGGAGCCCGTTTTTCGAAACTGCGCGTGAAGAAAAGCTTGAAGTACGCGCCGTCGACTTTTTTTCGCAGAATCATCTTGAATCCCAATTCGTTGTACATAGCTGAGGCCGCAACGTTGGTCTCCCACGTGGTTATGAGCGTTGCCTCCATCCCGTTTTGAAAGAGCTTCGACATGGCGTATTCGACGAGTTTCTTGCCGATGCCGTGACGCCGAAATTCAGGCAGAACGGCGAGCGTCTCGATAAGTCCGAGCTGAGGTCGCCTGTAGTGGTAGATGACCGCGACGACGCCGACAATCCTTCCATCATCGACGGCTTTGATCCAGCTTCGCCGCCTGTCGTTCAAAATGCGTGATACCTTAACGCGCAGGTTTTCGCCTTCGGTGAGCGGCGGCACAAATTCGTGATCGACGATGCTGAGCACGCGCATTATGGCATCGAAATCGTTCCAGGTTGCTTCTCTAATCGTGAGCGTCTCGAGCGGTTCCAGCAATTCTATTACCATCCATCACTTGGTACGGGCGTCACGGCTAGCAAAGTAGGACGAGTGCATTCAACACGATGCGATCGGAGGCCGACTCATTAAAGGGCAAACCAGCGTTGCGTGCCGTCTCTCCCACATCAATGCCCATAGCCTCCATCGACGGTCGTGCTTTGTACGGGTTGCGGCAACGATTGCCCACACCGGCGCACGCCTCGCAAAGCGTACATTTTCCCGCGGAAAACGCCGTAGCGAACTTGAGGCCTTTTTTAAATGCGTCAGCTTCAAGACGAGCGGCGATCGTATCAAGAGTATTTTTTGCTACCAAATACGTCTGATCCCAGCCTTTGAGATACGCGTCATCTGTGTAAAGGGTCGCAAGATCTTCAGCTGCGTGGATCCGTTCGAGCATCCGGTCAGGCACGTCGTACGCAATCTGAACAATCAGTGCCTTTTGGAATCGCGCGAGGACGTTCCTGAATTCATCGAGGGGCATAACGTTAGGGGGGCACATCAAAGACACGTTGTAATTCTTGCAGACGGGAACGTTGCATTTGAGTCGTACGCGTTCGTCAACCACTATGAGCGCAGCATCAAATACTTGTGCGGCGGTCGCACCAAGTTCACGTGCGGTTGTAAGAAATTCACTAGAAAATGTTTCGCCATCGCAGACCGTTCCCATTGCTAACCGTTACGGAGATAGCGATCGAAACTATAAGAAAGTTGCTTGGCGGGGCAATCGCGTTTACTGGCCGGAGCTCGGGAGCGACCCGCATTATACGCCGTGTTGATCGCACCAGATGTTCCGTCACGCAAGCTCAATTTCCACAGCTCGCGGTTCTTCCAGGTCCTTCAGCTGCTTCATTAAGCGTGCGCGCTCATCTTCCAACGCTCGTAGATCGTCAATGTGTGCACCCTGCTGGATCTTTTCTAGGTGCTCTCGATTTACTGCACTCGTAGCACGTATTCTTTCATATCGCCCACTCGTCACGAGCTTTTGGGTTTTGCGCAGGAAGGTAAGTAGATCAGTTGGGGCGTTTAATTTTGACAAAAAAGCGATAAGTCTCGGGATCTTCACCGCAAGAGATACGCCCGGCTCTTTGAGAGAAAGCTTCAGCGCCCCTCGGCGTTTGATATCATCTATCGATTCAAGCCAGACGATATTTGATTCTAGGACCTGCCTGAAGTTTGTCGTATCTCCCACGTAGTGCGAGAGCTTGCTGTCCGAGTATTTGGCATATTCGAGAAGCCGGTAGAGGGGGAGTGAGGTGAGGTCCTCACCCAGCACAAGAGCGAGGAGTTTTTCAGCGTTTTCGTGGCTCGGCGACGGTGGGAATCCGAGTTCAGGATGGTAACTCGCGTCGAGACTTATTTTGAGGACGTCGAAGGCGGGGGCTTGCTTAATGAACGTCTCTAGGAATGTGCTGACGCCGCCGTTATATGCAGCAATTTGCTCCTTCAAAGCGGCGAGGTCGTCAAACGAGGTGACGTCCACGTTTTGCAAAGATTCGTAGTACGCGCCCTTCTCGCGGATTTCTGCTTCCACGCTTTCGTAGCGAGTGCGCAGGGCCGCGTAGCCCTTCTTGTATTCTTCAAATAGCCGGCGCTGCTCTGTGAGAAGCCCCAAAATTGGAATTCGATCAAGCTCCTTAACAGCGGTTTCAAAACGGCGTTTCTTGAGCACGGTGAGTGCTTTTTCAAGCTGCTCGGTGTAATCGAGTGATTCTTCTTCGTGTGCTTTTTCCACCCGCCGCGTTATTCGTTGAAGGCGCCGCGTCAGATCGAGATACACCCGAAACGTATCCGGCGTGCCTTCGAAGTCGCGCACAAGCTCCCGGATCTCCCGGTTGAAACGCTCGACAAGTTCAAGTCGCTCGCGACCAGCTTCGCGTATTCGGTTGTTGATCGTGGCAATTTCAACAAGAAGGTCAAGGGGTTCCAATCAAAGCCCCTCTAGCGGGTTAAGTCTCACAAAAGGCTTTTACTTCGACTTCCTGCTCGAGGGCCAGCTCTTGGCGAAGCTCCTCAAGCGACGCGACGCGCTCTGCGAAGGCGTTATGGCGGTGGATGCTCTCCTCGTTGAGCTGCTTTATGGTGATAATCGAGTCATCAGGCAGGTATGGAAACGCTTCGACTACTTTGTGCGCCATGACTCGTACGCAGTCTTCCACGAATTTAGGGTTCTTGTGAGCGGTTTCAACGACCACGGCTTCGTCGGTTCGCTTGAGCAGCTCGTAAATCTTCGAGCTCATCGATTCTTCGACGATCTCGATTATCGTGTCGAGCGGCACCTCGTAGCCAGTGCCGACCTCTATGGCGATGGTTCCGCGCCCTCGCTGGTTGTGGGTTGCGAGCGGGATATCTCGAAGAAACGCCTCAATGTCTGCGGGCGCGACGTTGAGCTCCTTTAGGCGCATCTCGGCTTGTTCTCGTGTGTGCTCTTGAGCGCACGGACACGCGGTCATTCCGACGACCTCAGCCCCGATCATCCGCCGCGTCCGGTGCTTGTCGTTGGTGCGATACGTCGTCGTTTCCGCGAAGATGTTGGTAATCTCTTGGGTCGTGATGCCCGTGCTGGGGGTTTCGCGTTTTACCATGTATTCGCTTCGCATGCGCACTTCTGCGCGCGATGCATACTCGTGTCGATCGAGCAGCTTTTCGGCGACATCCCCACAGAACTGTTCTATTTCATAAACTGGCGCGTTCAGCGCATCTTCTAACGCTTCGTCCATTACCTCAAAGTTTCTGCTAAGGTTGGCACCTTTGCGATCCGAGGGCAGATCAACGAACAAGTCAAATTCAGAGACTAAGATTACCGGTCGTTTGTCACGCCGCGTAACCTTAATCAGTTTTTTGACGTTGGTCACACCGACGCGGGTGAGATTTATAGAGAATTCCGGGCGATTTGCTTGTACGTCAACTTGTGCGTCCATTATACTCCCCTTTCATTTACTATGCAATAATGTTTTTGACGAACCTCTAAATAGCGGCCAGAACGGCGCGAAGCGTCGTTTGACGCACCTGTAGCTCTTCTCTCTTTGATACCGCGTCTATGAGCCGCTTTTCACAACCGCTAACTTGATCAGTGGCCTGATGAGCTTCAGCAAGCGAGGCGCCTTTGTACTCAACAGCAACTTGCGAAGAACGATGGACGGATGATCCATATCACCGTACTTCGATATGATGTCCAACGTGCGCTCGTCGTCAAGAGCCCTTATCGTGTAGTTGAGATCATCGTCACTGAGCTTGTTAAATCCTTCACGGATGCGCAATCCCGTCTCGAGTTCGCGCCCGATCTCGGACCGCCACCGCGTGTCGTACTCCATCAGAGCATCCTTAGAAGTGTTCCCCTGTGCCGCTGCCTCGGCCGCTACGGTCCCTGCTATTTTGGCACATAGCGTTCCGGGATAGATCCCCCCGCCGCTTGTTGGTTTGACTTGCCCGGCGGCATCTCCAACGATCAAGGTGCCGGCCGCGACCGTGCACGGCGGCGGCCCAAGCGGTATGCCCCCTACCGCGAAGTGCAGGAGCGAAGGCGCGGAGCGCGACGAAAGCCGTTCTATCAGCGGGCCGAGTCGGTCGAGTGACCGTTCAGTTGAGCAGAGTCCGATTCTTACTGTGTCCCATCGCGTCGGTATTGCCCAGGCAAAAAAGCCCGGCGCTACTTCATGCCCCAAGTACAGGTCGACGAAATCGGAGAGCGCTCGGTTGGTATAGACTTCCGCTTGCGCACACGTGAACACCGTTTGCACTCGTTCTAATCCTCCAAGCCTCCCCACGGAGCTTTGCAGTCCGTCGGCTCCGATCACCACGCGAGTGCGTATTTCGATCGGTTCGCCTTGGCTGAGTGCGGCGATGATGACGTCGCTTCCATGCCGTCGCAAACTGCTGAATCGCGTTTTGACAAGCGAGGCAACCCCCGATTTGAGTGCCTCTAAAGCCATCGCTCGATCAAGCTCTCCTCGGTCGACGACGTAGGCCATTGTTCGCTTGCCGTCGACCGTCAGGATACGCCCGTCTGGAGCGTGGATATTGGCGCCGCGGATGGCGCGCCTGCTGAGCGTTTCGGGCACTTCGCACCCTTCAAACGCGCGCGTGCTGATAAGGCCGGCACACTGTACCGGTTGGCCAATGGTCGCGTGCTCTTCGATCATGAGCACGTGTGCACCAGCTTTTGCGGCGTACTTTGCAGCCATTGAGCCCGCGGGACCTGCGCCGACCACGACGACATCGTATTCCATGCTCGTAAGCGCTTACGAGTTTAGTATTTATATAATAAACCAGTCTTAGGCTCTCGTGTTAGAACGCACACGCGAATCGATCGCGTAGGGAAGCACGCATGGAGTACAAGCAGTGCCTCATTATCAGATCAGATCTCCGCTTGACCGCGGGAAAAGCGGCGGTTCAGCTCGCGCACGCTGCCGTCTCTGCGTATGAGCGCTCGGATCCGGCCACAAAGCGTCGCTGGTTTAGTGAGGGGCAGAAAAAGGTCGCGCTCAAGGTTGCGACGCTCAGGGACCTGTATGAGCTTAAGTCGATAGCTAAGGCGCGCGGCTTAATCACGGCACTCGTCGTCGACGCAGGGCTCACCGAAGTGCCGCCCGGAACCGTTACCGCTCTCGGTATCGGCCCGGCGAAGGAGGCGGAGCTAGATAAGGTGACGAGCGACCTTAAACTGCTCTAACGGGCCAAGACGATGACCGACGCCAAAGCAGTTCCAGAAAGCGACGTGACTGTAGGAATGACGGTGTACCTGACGGCTTCTCGCGGCATCGGTGGGCGAATCCGTCAGCGCGCTGAAGACTTTGTGGTCAATGAGGTCTACGCAGACCGCTTCACTTCGGAGGGACGTTACCAGTTAATTAAAGTGACCAAGACCGACACAGAGACGCACCACATGGCACGTGAGCTCTCGCGGCGCTTGCAGATAAGCCAGAGAAGGATTAGCTGGGCAGGAACGAAGGATAAGCGCGCGGTGACTACACAACGTATGAGTCTCGATTCGATTCTGCTTGCCGAGCCGCTCAGCTTTGGAACCGTCGTCGCTGAGCCCATAGGGCGATCAGACAGGCCGATCTCCCTGGGCGACCTCGACGGTAACGATTTTGTTATTACGGTCAGAGCCGTGGACGGGATTCAAAATGACGTCGCCAGCGCTGTGGGGGGCGTCGTCGAGGAAACGCGCAATGCTCGCGGGCTTCCTAACTTCTTTGGCATTCAGCGCTTTGGATCAATCCGCCCCGTCAATCACGTCGTCGGCCGTGCGCTTGTTGATGGGGACCTCGAGCGGGCAGTAATGACGTACATCGCTAAGCCGTTCCCCGATGAGCCTGACGACGTCAAAGCGGTGCGGCAATCGGTTGCGGAAACGTATGACTTCAAAGAGGCGCTCAAGCACATGCCTGTGCGGCTGCGCTATGAGCGCGCGATGCTTAACCACCTTGCGAAGTATCCTAATGACTTTGACGGCGCCCTTGGAGTCCTTTCTACGAATCTGCAGAAACTTTTCGTTCACGCGTTCCAATCGTATCTTTTCAATCAGATGCTGAGCCGCCGACTTGAGCGGGGGTTCCCGCTTGGGGTCGGATTTGACGGTGACCGTGTGTGGGCGCTAGATAGGGAGCGCGTCAGAACAGTCGTTCCCAAGAACGTGCACGAGGTAAACCAGAGCCTGGCCGCAGGAACCGCCTCTGTTCAAATGCCGGTTCCGGGATACGACACCGCGCTGTCAGACGGAGTTATCGGTCAGATCGAGCGAGACGTTATTGCCTCTGCAGGCGTTAATCTTGACGCCTTCACCATCGAGAGCTGTCCGCGACTGGCATCAAAGGGGGTGATGCGCAACGTCCTCTTGCCGGCAGATATCCGGTTTGACGTCGCCCCCGATGAGCTTGCGGAAGATCGGATGAAAGTCGAACTGAGATTCTTTCTCCCTAAAGGATGCTATGCGACAACTGTGTTACGCGAAGTCATGAAAACGAGGTTGGTTTGATGCGCGTACGAACGCCCCTACTCATTGTAGTTCTGTGCTGCGTCGTCGCAGTGAGCATGCTGTCAGGATGCGTTATGACGCAACCGGGCACGCCGACCAACACGAACTCGGTGACGACTGCCGCGCCAGGCAGCGCGGTCACAAACGGCAGCTCAGCCACCACGGCGTCGAAAGCACCGACCACGTACCGTGTGACGGTGGGAAACGTAACAGTTTACGCTGAGGCGGCCGATACGTTTGCAGAGCGCGAAATGGGTCTTATGAATCGGACCTATTTGAATGAAGATGCCGGCATGCTGTTCATCTTCCCAACGCAGCAACAGCAGAGTTTTTGGATGAAGAACATGCGCATCCCGCTCGATATCGTGTTTATCACAGCAGACAGGCACGTGCTCGAGATTTACGCATCGGTGCCGCCGTGCACCGGTGATCCATGTACGCTTTACACGTCGAGCGCGCCGATACAATACGTACTTGAAGTGAACTCAGGCTTTTGTGCTCGAAACGGGATCGTAAGCGGCGATCCGGTCGTCATTGCTGCCGGGAGCTGAAGTGCAGCGTCGATCTGTACCGGTTGTCGATCGAGGTGCACTCTTCGCGAATCGGACAGAGGAAGCACGCCGGGGCAGTCGCATGACAAAACTCAAATCCATGTTGGATTAGAAGGAGGTGACTCCTGCCGGGGTGAACGAGGTCGTGCTCGAGTGCCTCTTTGGCCAAGTCTTTTGACCTGGTGCTTCCACGAATCTCCTCCGCGTTGACGTCGAGACCACGCCGTATCGCGCCGCGTTCGATGAACCCGAGTCTGCGGGCAACCCGTTCGATATGTGTGTCTACGGGAACGATTTCGTGTCCCGCGGCGTAGAGCAAGACACAATCAGCAGTTTTTGGGCCGACGCCGGGCAGAGAAAGCAGTACCTCTCGCGCGCGGCGCGGTTCATCATACACCCACGACATGTCTCCGTTCCACCGCTGCATAAGCTTGCGCGCGATGGAAATGAGGTAACCCGCCTTTCGGTGAGGCCCACACCGCTGCAGGGCGGGCAGGAGCTCGTGTGGATGTGCCTCGCACAAAGTCTGAGGCGTGATCGATCCGAACCGTCTGGAAAGTTCGCAGAAGGCCGACCGCGCGCGCTCAGCGGTCTTATTCTGGGTGAGTAAGGTGAGCGTCAGGCACCTGAAGGGGTCCTGCCTGTTCATGAAGTATAATCCTGCAAAGAAGTCTCTAAGCTTACGTATGCAGGGGTCGTGGCTTTTGAGTTGAAGAAGCGGCGTCCAGTGCATCTCGTTAGGATGCACCCCCTCCATATCGAGGTCGGAGGCCAAAGGGCCTTTGAATGCGTGCGGACAGATCGTCTGCGTGACTCCGTCAACCACTCTCCAATAGCCGTTTGAGTTATTCACCCACTCTAGAGCGGGAATCTGAATAGTCATGGTGCGTGCAAGGTCGATGGGCGGGGTCATCGTAAATCGCATCTTAGACACCTCGGGGCGAGTTTTCACAGAGTTGGTCATGAAAATACATGGGTATATAGCATCTGCATAATCATCTCAGTCGAAGCAGACGGTCCGGCGACGTGGCACGGAACCAAAAAACGCCCGTCGCCTTATCAGAGGGCAATGCGGCGTGCTGAACGGCACCAAACGGCAGGGATTCAGTGAAAAGGTCGCTTGCACGCGGCGGATGCTTCATTTGCGCGCGGGGTGGCATAACTGTACACCCAATCACCGCGTTTATGGTGCAGTCAGCCGTGCTCAGAGATAATACTAAACTTTATAATACCAGACGCTTCAATACGCGACTGGAGGGCTAATCGTACTGGTTCAAGATCCCGCGTGGCGAGTGTTCGCCTATGAGCTTAACAAGTCGACGCTTCAGGTGAAAGAAGATGATCAGAGCGGTTCCTCTTATGTCCTCTCCCCCACAGGTGCCAAGATCAACCGCATTTTTGTAGTTGGCGTACTCACCGAAGTGGAAAACGTTCGTTCGAGTGAAGACCTCTGGCGCGCACGCATAGCCGACCCGACTGGGACCTTCACTGTGTATGCGGGGAAATATCAGCCTGAGGCAGCGGCGTTTCTTGCTCAGGCCGAGGTACCCCAGTTTGTCGCCGTCCTTGGAAGAGCGCGCCTCTATACTCGTGAGGAGACCTCATACGCGTCTATATGGTCGAAGGAAATCAATCCAACGACGGAAACGGCCCGCAACAATTGGGTTATCACAACTGCCGAGCGAACGCTTGATAGAGTTGAGGCCCTTAAGATCGCCTTGAGCGCGGGATTACAGAGCAATACGCTGAGCACGAAGCTTCTCGACAGCGACGTTAATGCCGTGCTCGCAGATGGAATCACCCGTGCCGTGCTCTCATACAACGGATCGGACGTAATCGCTGATATCGTTCCAGTGATCGCATCGGCCATCGAGGCCGTTGTCGAAGCGCGCGAGTTCACGCCGGCAAACGTCGATCCGCAACGCGCCCGCGCGACGGACGACGCAGTAATCAGCGAAAGTGAGCAAGGGCCGGAGCAAACAGACGAGGCGGCCACGACACAGGAAGACTCCGTAGCGACGGCGGCGCTTGCGAAGAACAAGGAACACGTGCTGTTCAAGATGAACGAGCTTGATGCCGGTTCAGGCGTCCCGTACGACCGTCTGATCGAGACGCTTGAAGGACAAGGTCTCGACGAAGATGACGTCGAAGAAGCCGTGCAAGAACTGATGGATGAAGGGAAGTGTTACGAGCCGAAAATCGGTATTCTCAAGTTAATTTGACCTTCTAAGCGGACGAGCCGCGACAAGTTCTTTCATAAATGGCCTTTGTCCGGTGGCAGACAGCAGCTTGTCTCTCTCGTTGGAGTCGTTTTTCGATAAATAGTCGGGGCTCTAGATGCGGCTGGTTTTGAAAAACGCGTGCCGTGAACAGATCCATAGCACGCGTAATGTGTAAGCTCGTCCGCGTCGCTTGCGACTATCCCTTTAGTGACATCAGTAGCGCTGCCACTTTTCGGTTTGACGCCTCTCAGGGATGTGTTCAGGGACTGTTTTTAGCCCCGTGGCGCACGCTTCACTCACGTACAAGCCACAATAACACGCGCCGTATTCGGCAACATCTGGGTCACAGTAAACGCAGGGACAAATGATGTCCTTGTCCCACTCCTTGTCGTTTGCAGCCATTCGACAAGGACAAGAGTGGTACCCATACCGCTCCTTGTTCGTCAGTATCCCGTCAACAAGGGCATTCACAATGTCCTTGTCGGGGTTCAGGTAGCGTCCCTTGCGTGGCGCGGCCGTGGTTATCGCTGCGAGGTATTGTTCGCGATCCATACACGTTCTTATCACCTCTCTCATTCTTTAATCTTGCTTTGGAACGTTTTCCCTGACGTCGGTCAGCGATGCTAACTAAAGAAGCCGATTGTGTGGGACGTCGCGCCGGAAAAGTCGAGAAGGGTAGCCGGAGCTCTGCTCGCACGTCTTGGCGAGTTAGACAAACTTTTTGAACATCATTGCGTGGAGTTGACTGATGCCGAGATGCTTGGATATAAGTGTAATATCGTTTCCTGTGACCGCCCGGGCCTTAGAGGGTGGCAGCGCCTTTGCTCCGCGTGCGTAGATCGTGCCTCCTCGTTTGTTGGCCCCCAGATAGCCCTGAGGCGTGCCGCCTACCAGGAGAACGCCTGATTTCATGTCGATTCCGGCGAACGCATCTGTGTCCCCGTGTATGATCACCGTCCCCCCATTAAGAAGAGCTCCTGAGTTCATGCCTGCGGTGCCAGTCACGATCACTGTCCCAAGCCGCATGAGAATGCCGGTGCTCAAGTCAACGTCTCCTTCAACGCAAATTCGTGCGTCACACGCGCAGCGTGCGCCAACGGTGTCTCGCACAAGTGCATCGGACACGGTGAGCTGTTTGCCCGATAGAACGTTAGGGGGTACAAGCGTATCGCCACGGAGGCCGTTGCACACTACATCGGTGATCGATCGATACTTCCGGTACCCGCTCCGATCAGACGCGACCTCAATGACGTTGCCGATCGGTACCTTTACGGCCCCGGCCACGTACACCGCTCCAGCGGTCATACTGATTCCCATGCGAGTGTCAACGTTGCCATCGACAATCACGTCTCCCACCGGGATGGTGGCGCCAGTGCCCGAAAAGAAGTGCAAGTCGACGCCGAAGCTTGAACACAACCGATGTCCGACGTCTCCGCTGACGTAGACATCATCACCACGTTTTAGCGCCTCAACGACGTCGCGATAGGTGTATCCGCTCCCTTCTTGGTGCGGGATCCGGTCGCTGGGCTCCAGCATCGAGCCTCGATGCTGCCAATAAAAGTTGTATGTGAAATCTGCTACGCAATCGACGGGTGCGCTTAACTCGAGCTCCATTACAAACCCATGGTGTGCGCGTTAGAAAACGCTATCGAAAAGGCCTGCGTTCGACGGTTAGCGAGTCGCCCCCGCGAAGGACGACGTGTCCTTCGACCGAGCTAACTTCGAGTCCGTTCAGTCCTAGAGAGCCGCAAAGTACATCTTGTTCAGGATGCGTCCCTTTTTGGATATCACAGCGCAAGACCGTGCGCTTTCCTACCGATGCCACGACCTTGAGCCGCGCTGATGCGGGATGATGTTTGGGAAGTACGATGAGGGGTGAACCAGAGTCCCGGATGAGAGCGAGGGTGCAAATAATTGCGTTAGTGGTCGTACGATCGTTGCTGAAACCCGATGCGACGAGAAGATCTTCGGGGTCAACGGTCATTACGATCTCGTCGTCTACCGTCTCGATGAAGAGCTGCCGGGCGGCTCCTGACTTCACGACGCCGATCACACCGTCAGCACTGCGCACAAACAAGATTTCATCGGCGTCGAGCGGTATGCGCTGTTCCATGCTGGCGCTCTTGATAGTCTAAAATCACTAGTAAGAAAAGGGGCTCACGAAAGGCTTCGCAGTGCTAGGTGCTACGCTTCAAGCTCTGTTATGTCTTCCGATTGGCAGGATGGGCACATGGGGTTCTTGCCTATGCCCTTGAACTTCGACCCGCACTCCTTGCAAGCGTATTGTTTCGCTTCGAGTCGTTTTATGTCTTCGTTTCCGAACGGGCCACCGACCGTACACATGGTGAACTCTCCTTAGTACAAGCATGCTCTTGAGTGCGTATAAGGGTTTCCTTAGGATGCCGAATTAGTTTCATTTGCTTTAAGACAAGGTTATATGCGGTCAGAGGGAAAAAACATGGTAACGCCGCTAGCTTGGAGTATCCCTCTGTCGTCTAATATACCTTGTAAATAATAATTTAGTTTATATTAAATTAAGTCCACACCCAGTACGATAATGTCTCAACCCAAGTTCACCCTAAGTTCATCGTTCAAGCCGACCGGAGATCAGCCTAAGGCAATCGCGGAGCTCGTCAACGGTATTAACGGAGGAGAGAAGTACCAGACGCTCCTCGGCGTCACGGGCTCAGGAAAGACGTTCACAGTCGCGAACGTGATCGCGCACGTGCAAAAGCCCACACTCGTCATCGCGCACAACAAGACGTTAGCCGCACAGCTCTATAAGGAGTTCAGGGAGTTCTTCCCGCAAAACGCGGTTGAGTACTTCGTGAGCTACTACGATTATTATCGCCCTGAGGCCTACATCCCGCACACCGACGTCTACGTGGCAAAGGAATCGTCCATTAACGACGAGATTGACCGGCTCCGGCATTCGGCTACCAAGTCGCTGCTGACGCGGCGTGACACCATTGTCGTTGCAAGCGTTTCGTGCATATTCGGCATCGGCTCTCCTGACGACTACCAGGAGTCTGTGCTCTCGTTGCAGGTGGGCGAGACCGTCAAACGGAGCGAGATTTTGCGCAAGCTCACCTCCATGCAGTATGAGCGTAATGACGTTGATTTCTTCCGCGGGAAGTTTCGCGTGCGAGGCGACACCGTTGAGGTGTTTCCAGCTTACGGAAACACCGCGTATCGCATCGCGCTCTGGGGCGATAAGATCGAGGGACTCTACGAATTTAATCCGGTCAACGGAAGAAAGACGGCAGCGTTTGATTCTCTCCCCATCTACCCGGCGACGCACTTCATCACCAACCGCGCGAGGCGTGCCGAGGCACTGCACTCGATAAAGCGTGAGCTTACTGAGCGTTTGGAGTACTTGCGCGGCCAGGACAAGTTGCTTGAGGCCCAACGCCTTGAGCAGCGCACAAAATACGACCTTGAGATGTTGCGTGAGGTTGGATATTGCAGCGGAATCGAGAACTACAGCCGTCACCTCAGCGGGCGCGCTTCGGGGGGCGCCCCCACGACACTCATCGATTATTTCCCAGACGACTTCCTCCTCGTCATTGATGAGTCACACGTGACGATCCCCCAGCTAGTCGGCATGTACGCGGGGGACCGCTCCCGGAAAGACAACCTCGTAGAGCACGGATTTCGGCTTCCTTCGGCGTACGACAATCGTCCCCTCACCTTTGGCGAGTTTGAGAAGCGGGTCAACCAGGTTATCTACGTATCGGCCACGCCGGGACCGTACGAACTGGCGAAATGTGAGCACGTAGTCGAGCAGATTATTCGTCCTACGGGGCTGGTCGACCCGGCCGTGGACGTTCGCCCCGCTGAGAAGCAAGTCGACGATCTGATCGCTGAAATTCGAAAGCGACCGAGCGAGCGCGTGCTGGTGACGACATTGACGAAGAGGATGGCCGAGGATCTTTCCGAGCACCTTCACGAGATCGGCATCAAGGTGCAGTACCTTCACTCAGACATAAGCACGCTTGATCGGGTCGATATCCTGTACGACTTGCGACGCGGTGTGTTCGACGTCCTTGTCGGTATTAACCTCCTCCGAGAGGGCATCGACCTTCCCGAGGTCACCCTAATGGCCATACTCGATGCGGACAAAGAGGGCTTTTTGCGCTCTGAGCGGTCACTCATTCAGACGATCGGCCGAGTCGCTCGAAACGTCAACGGGAGCGTTATCATGTACGCAGACGTTACCACCGATTCAATGAGGCGTGCGATAGGAGAGAACAATCGTCGGCGTGCGCTGCAGGTCGCGCACAACGAGCGTCACGGGATCACTCCGCAGACCATCGTAAAACCGATCGAGGAGCTTGTAGAACGCCGCCGGCCGGGGCCGGTAGTCGACGAAGAACCCCCTATACGCGTCGTTGCAGAGGAGCTCGAAGAGACGATTGCAGGATTGCAAGCGGAGATGCATCGAGCAGCGCGCGGACTAGAGTTCGAGCGGGCAGCGCTCATTCGCGACATGATTCGATCGCTCGAGGGAGGGGCGTAGCGTGACGGAATCCATTCGTATCAAGGGCGCTAAGGAGCACAATCTCAAGAACGTCGACGTTGAGATCCCGCGCGATAAGTTTGTGGTCATAACGGGGATCAGTGGTTCAGGGAAGTCATCGTTGGCCTTTGATACCATCTACGCCGAAGGACAGCGAAAGTACGTAGAATCGTTGTCCGCGTACGCCAGGCAGTTTCTTGGTCAGATGAAGAAGCCGGAGGTGGAGCACATCGACGGCTTGTCTCCGGCGATTTCGATCGACCAAAAAACGACGAGCAAGAATCCCCGTTCCACCGTGGGAACGGTCACCGAGATCTTTGACTACCTGCGGCTCATGTTCGCGCGCGTAGGAACGCCTCACTGCCCGCAGTGCGGCAAGGAGATCGCCCAGCAGACCGTGCAAGAAATCGTCGATCAGGTGATGCGACTTCCTAAAGAGACGAACATTACGATACTCGCTCCGGTCGTCAAGGACAAGAAGGGGGAGCACCGGAAGATTTTGGAATTCCTGCTGAGTGACGGGTTCACACGAGCGCGCATCGATGGCGAGGTGCGTGAGCTCGATGAAGCCATCGACCTCGACAAGAACAAGCGCCACACGATCGAGGTCGTTGCCGACAGGCTTACTATTGCTGACGAAGACCAGCAACGCCTCGCAGACTCGCTTGAGACGGCTCTCGTGCTCGGTGACGGCGTCGTTATCGTCGACGTCGCCGGCGCCGAAGAGCTCCTTTTCAGTGAGCACTTCGCGTGTCCCGAGTGCGGCATCAACATGGGAGAAATTGAGCCGCGCATGTTCTCGTTCAACAGCCCACATGGGGCGTGTCCGGCCTGCCACGGCCTAGGGTTTGAAAAGACCCTCGATGAGGACTTAGTCGTGCCCGACAAATCCCTTCCCGTCAGAAGAGCCATAGCTCCGTGGGCGAAATCGACGAGTGACTACTACCCGCAGTACCTCTTGAGCGCAGCCAAACAGTTCCAGTTCAGTCTTGAAACGCCGTACGAAGAGCTTACCGGCGATCAGAAACACCTCCTCCTCTACGGCTCGGGCAGCCAAAAAATGCAGTTTGAGTACGTCGGCCGACACGGTCACGTCCGCTTTCTCAGGCCATTTGAGGGAGTGATCAAGAACCTGTCGCGTCGCTATCGCGAAACTGACTCTGAGTACATCAGAGACGAGATTGAAAAGTATATGCGCCTGCGTGCGTGCGATGCGTGCAACGGCAAACGCCTTCAGCCTAAAGCTCTCGCCGTCACCATCAGCGATCGCTCTATAGCCGACGTCTCGGCCTTGTCAGTCGACGCCGCCCACGAGTTCTTTGACACCTTGCGCCTCTCCAACGGGAAAATGACCATCGCTGCTGAGGTCATCAAAGAGGTCAAAAAAAGGCTCAACTTTTTGCAAAACGTGGGCCTCAACTACTTGACGCTCGATCGAGCGAGCGAGACGCTTTCAGGCGGCGAGGCTCAGCGAATACGGCTCGCGACGCAAATCGGTTCTGGCCTCGTCGGGGTGCTCTATATCCTTGATGAGCCGAGCATCGGTCTCCACCAGCGCGACAATCTGCGGCTCATCGGGACGCTAAAGAGCCTTAGAGACCTCGGAAACACGCTCATCGTGGTTGAGCACGACGAGGAGATGATTCGTACAGCGGACTACGTTATCGATATGGGGCCCGGCGCCGGAGAGCACGGAGGCGCCATCGTGGCGACCGGTTCCCCGAGTGACATCGTAAACGATCCTGAGTCCATAACGGGACAGTACCTCAACCGCGTTAAGCGGATCGAGGTGCCGAAAGAACGCCGCATCACGAACGGTAATGCGTTACGCATTGTCGGCGCGCGCCATAACAACCTCAAAAACATCGACGTTGAGATCCCTCTCGGGATCTTCACGTGCGTTACCGGGGTCTCCGGATCGGGAAAAAGCACCCTTATCAATGATATCCTGCATCGTAAACTCGCCCAACAGCTGCACCGCGCGTACGGAACGCCCGGCGACCACGATGACGTTTTGGGCATTCAGCACATCGACAAGGTGATCACGATCGATCAGTCGCCTATCGGGAGGACGCCGCGCTCAAATCCCGCTACCTACACGGGGGTGTTCGACTTCATCCGGGCCCTCTTCGCGCAGCTTCCCGACGCCAAGGCCCGAGGCTATCGGCCGGGCCGGTTCAGCTTCAACGTGAAAGGCGGTCGCTGTGAGGCGTGCAGGGGCGACGGAATCATAAAGATCGAGATGCATTTTTTGCCTGACGTTTACGTGCCGTGTGAGGTCTGCGAGGGGAAGCGCTATAATCGGGAAACTCTCGAAATTCGTTACAAGGGCAAGAATATCGCCGAAGTGCTCGATATGACCGTCGAAGAGGGCGTGCACTTCTTTGAGAACATCCCGCGCATCAGGCAAAAGCTGCAGACGCTCTACGACGTGGGGCTGGGGTATATCAAGCTCGGGCAGCCGGCGACGACGCTCTCTGGTGGAGAGGCACAACGCGTGAAATTGGCCACCGAACTCAGCCGGCGGAGCACCGGCAAGACGTTCTACATTCTCGACGAGCCGACGACCGGCCTGCACTTTGATGACATCAAGAAACTGCTCGCGGTACTCGGCCGGCTCACCGACGCGGGGAATTCGGTGCTCGTCATCGAACACAACCTCGACGTGATTAAGACGGCCGACTATATCATCGATCTGGGCCCCGAAGGGGGCGACGAGGGCGGGTATGTCGTCGCGCGGGGAACGCCTGAGATGATCGCCCGATCGGGCACGTACACCGGCGAGTTTCTCAAACGAGTGTTGAACGGATACTAAGAGCGATGCCAGCACCTGCAGTCACTGCGAGGCTTAACAACCTACCTGGCAGTCCGGGCGTCTACCTGATGAAGGACGCCGGTGGAAAAATCATCTACATCGGCAAGGCCGTCTCACTGAAGAATCGAATCCGAACGTATTTTCACGCCACGCCAGCGGCGCCGCGAACGAGGGCGCTCGTCGAGCGGATCGACGACATCGAGTGGATCGTCACGAACACCGAAAAAGAGGCGCTTATCCTTGAGTCGAACCTCGTGAAGCTTCACAAGCCGCGATACAACGTTCGGCTGACCGATGACGGCAGCTTCCCGTACATCCGAATCACCGACGACCCATATCCGAGCATCACCGTGACGCGCGTGGTGAGAAACGATGGATCGGCCTATTTCGGCCCGTACACGAGCGCACAGTCTACGCGTCAAAGCGTGAAGGCGCTGCGTAAGGCGTTCCCGTTGCGCAGTTGCAGCAGAGATTTGCGGCGCGTTCTGAGACCGTGCCTCAACTACCAACTCAAGCTGTGCGCCGCTCCCTGTGCGGGCAAAACGGATCCCGACGCGTATGCTCAGCTTGTGACGGGCATACAGCGGTTTCTCGAAGGGCGACACGACGACATTCTCACTGAGCTCAAGCGCGAGATGAACGGCGCGGCGATGGACATGGAGTTCGAGCGCGCAGCAACGTTGCGCGACCGCATAGCCGTTCTCGAAAGTGTGCGAGAGCAGCAGTACGTCGAGCCGCGTCGCGGCGACGAAGACGTCATCGCCATCGCCCGCGGAGGTCCACAGGCGTGCGCGCTCATACTCATGGTCCGCGAAGGGAGGGTCACGGGGCAACAATCGTACACGCTCCGAGGGACCGAAGGCGCCGAGACGACTGAACTGATGACGGCGTTTGTCAAGCAACACTACTTGCACCTCGAAGGGCCTAACGTCCCGAAGGGCATTCTTCTCGAGCACGCGATCGAGGAGGCGGACGCCATCGAAAATCTCCTCACGGAGATCAGAGGAAACCGCGTCCACGTGAGCGTTCCACGGGCCGGACCGAAGGCGAGGCTCGTCGCGCTTGCGCATAAGAACGCCGAATCGATGCTTAAGAAGCCAACGGCGGCCGATTCGCTTTATGTTCTCAAAGACGCCCTTCGACTGCGCTCGTACCCTTACCGGATCGAAGCGTTCGATGTATCAAACCTCGCCGGTGCCGAGGCGATGGGGTCGATGGCGGTATTCATCGACGGCACGCCAAAGGTTAGCGAGTATCGCTCATATAAAATCAGAAGCGTCGCTGCGATTGACGATTACGCGATGCTCAAGGAGATTGTCGGCCGGCGATATCGAGAACGTGAGGGTCGCGCGGACCTCATTGTGGTTGACGGAGGAAAGGGACAGGTGCGCGCGGTCAAGGATACTCTGACGATGCTCGGATTGAGGATCCCCCTCGTCGGCCTCGCAAAGCGCGAAGAGCTCGTTTACGTGCCTGGCCGGTCAGCGCCTGTCGCGGTGCCGCAGATCGCGCTCAACGTGCTAATGCGCGTTCGTGATGAGGCGCATAAGGCGGCCATCAGGAGACATCGCAACTTCCGCTCGCGCAGGTTCTTGGAGAGCGCGCTGGATCAAATTCCCGGCGTCGGCAAACGGCGAAAAGTCGAGCTCCTCAAACGTTTTGGATCCGTTGCTCAGCTCAAAAAGGCGAGCATGGAAGAGATCCAATCCGTACCTACCGTTGACAAGACGACCGCCTACAGCGTGTTCAGTTATTTTAACGAGCGGCAGAAGGTCGCCCAAGTACCCGCCCCAAGCACCTGACATGACGAACGCGCAACGAGGAGACGTTATGGAAGCGTAGCGTCGCAGACTTGTTTTCGACCTCGTTACCACCCCGCATCAGGGCGCAGAACGAAGCAATACGGTACTACTCGCGGTGTGATCTTTTAGGCGAAGCTGTGACGTCTTAAGCGGAATCTGTGGGCGGCTAGAGCAACTAGCGTCCAAAAGGGTTCGCATGGTAGTACCAGTAGCGCCAGCAGATGTAAGGAGTCGCCGCGGCGTTTGTCTCGACGTTCCCTCGCAACGTTCTCTTTTGCGCGGCCGAGGGGCACGTTTGCCACTCCCCGGAAGAGACTTAATTCGGGAGCGCTTTTTTAGGTCATAATTCCGACAAGAAGCAGCAGAAGCGACGATTCGGCCCAAGTTCGGGTCTGCCGTCTTTGGGCTGCGAAGGACTGTAAGGGGACAACTCTTTGATCTACATCATCTTAAGGGGGATACGCAGGTGAATGCTCTACTCTTCATTGTCAGCTTCGCACTCATCTTCGTCGGCAGCAGTCTCTTTACGAATGGCGTGGAATGGATCGGGCGCAAGTTCAATCTTTCTGAGGGCGTCGTAGGTTCGGTGTTGGCCGCTATAGGAACGGCGTTGCCCGAAACGATCATCCCCTTGATTGCAATTTTTTTTGTTGCTGGAACGACTGGACAGGATGTAGGCATTGGAGCGATCTTAGGCGCCCCGTTCATGCTGGGAACCCTAGCGCTGTTTATTACCGGCATGGCCGCACTCATTTTGAGCCGCCGTCGAGCGATGGGAGCAAAAATCAACTTTGACAGCCAAATAACGCGGCGTGATTTGAGCGTCTTTCTCCTCGTTTATTTAGGTGCCGTAACCGTCGCTCTCATCGGACCTCAGCAGACGAAAGCGCTCATAGCGCCCCTCTTTGTGGCCATTTATTTCGTGTACGTATGGCGCGTATTCAAGACCGGCAAGGGGTCGTCAGACGCACCGTTGCAGCCACTGAAGCTTGACTCGTGGGCAGCGCGGCTAAAAAGCGTCACTGCGCGCCAGACCCCCTCGATGTGGCTCGTGCTCGGACAAACCGCGTTATCGCTAGCCCTTATCATAGCAGGCGCGCAGGTCTTTGTGAATCAGATTGTCAATCTCGCTGAGCAGCTCCATGCAAGTGCTTTGCTGCTTGCGCTTGTTATCGCACCCATTGCAACAGAGTTGCCTGAGAAGCTCAATAGCGTGCTGTGGGTCAGCCAAGGCAAGGATGCGCTCGCATTGGGGAACATAACGGGGGCAATGGTTTTCCAGAGCTGTATTCCAGTGGCATTTGGCGTAGCGTTCACGTCGTGGGTGCTTGGGCCCATTGAGCTCCTAAGCGCTGTAATTGCTCTCACAGCGGGTCTTTGGGTCTGCGTGCTTGCGGCAAAAGCGAAGCTAACGGCACCAGTGCTCATTTTCAATGGGGTCCTTTACCTGCTGTTCCTATCAGTCGTGCTTCGGGGTTAGCAGTCTTAGATCAAAGTCTCTTCCAAGTTTTTCCGACCAGCTCGTTCATCTTTGGTCGGGCGGAGTGCTTGATTGTTGCTGCTCACGAACGCACGGTCTCGTAATTGAATTCTCCCAAATCGTTAGCAAAAAAAAAACGAAAAGACCAGTTCTCCACGCCTACAACCCGATTCAAACGATCTTGCTGACTTGACTGCTAATGTACGGGTATGCATCGAATGTCTGGCTGAAGGGAACGCTAACGTCTATTCCGAGGGGATGCACGGTGACGACCCCGTTTGCATTCATCATCAAGCTTTTTGCCAAGAGAGCTTGCACCACAGTGCTGAGTGCAGCGCCGAAGTAAATAGTAGACTGTATTGGGATCTCGACGCTCCCGCGCGCCGGGACTTGGATTCCCGTCGCCGAGCCGGTGCTCAAGACCTGGTTGCTGGAGGTCAATACGAGGTTGTACGTAAGGGATTTGATGTTAACGCCTACGACATTCGGGTTATACAGTTTAATCACAAACGTCAGCGTAAAGCCCGAGCGTGACACGTTATCGATCGAGCTTACCGACACCCCCTGCACTTGAGGAGCCTGAAGCGTCAATACAAAAGCGGCCCCCACGATGGCGATAACGATAATGATGACGGCTATTATCGCGACGATAGTCCGTGTCCGCATAGCCAAAAAATAGGCCTTTTGACTATATATAGGAACCGAAATGATCGATCAGGCCTGTTTGGCAGAGCTGAGAAGCACGTGGGGGCCACGCGTGCACCTGAAGTGCGCCACGGCCGAAGTTTAGTCTATCTGTAAGGAAAGCCAACCTGCTTCCTTGCGGTCCCACGCTTGGCGAAGGAGAAAGCATAATACCCCTCTCCCACCATACATTCGATAAGGTGCACTCCTTCTGTTCAGGGCTAATCGAGTGCGCGCAAACCACAACGTAATATTAGAAACGCAAGGCGAGCACGAATGCAATACGAGTACGTCACTAGGCACGAGTGGGAGCGAACCGCCATTTACTTTGCCGTCGGGATGCTACTAATTGTAACAGGCGCAATTTTTCTCTTTGCTATCAACCGTATTGTAGGAGCAATCCTCTGGTTTGCCCTCGTCGCAATTGTGCTCGTGGCGCTGGTCAGCTGGCACGCGAAAACGTACGCGTACCGCTGCAAACAATGCGGAGAGGAATTCGAGATATCGGGTGTGACGGATTTCGTAAGTCCACAGGGCATAGGCAAGGATGGCGCGTGGAAGTTCTTGAGATGCCCGCGATGCAACAAACTCGAACGCGCTGAGGTCATAAAAAAAGTCAAGCTGTGACGTCCGCGCTGTACGTGCGTCGCTTCGCGTTCAACAGGCAATGTGCGCCGTCTGAATCGAAGCTGATTCGCGCTGCTTTTGACAAGCGATGCGCGTTCTCAAGAGTCCCGGGAATCATCCGCAGAGCAGCAGCAGGACACTGTGCGTTGAAGACTCACTCGGCGCCCTCAAGGCTTAGGAAAAAAGAAAAAGGGGGCATCGCATCAAGCCGTTGCCACAACGGTGCGTGCGGCGCTTAGCTACGCTGAGTGTGGTTTTGGTTTCCTGCGCAGCCCCGCTTATCGTCATAAAAGCAACCGAGTTGATCGCGTCACACCGTAGCCTGCACTTCCAGCCGCACCATTTGCACGTGGTTGCGTCCGTTTTCATCTGGGGGGCGTCGCTCAATGTACGTATCGGCGATCTGTTCTACAAAATCCTCGCGCAACGCTTCTGGAAGGCGCCCCGTGTATGGGAGGAAGACGGTGCGTATCCAGCCCTTGAGCGCCTCTTTCCCGTCGTGCACCATGTCCTTCGGGATCAGTTCAACACGTTCTGGTAAGAGGCCAACGCGATCAATAAACGCTTGGTACTCTTCGACGCTGTAAAAGAACCAAGGGTAGGTGAATCCCACAAAATAATCTTTCCAGCGTCTGTCAGCGGTAAGCTCGTTCGCGACATCCGAAATTAACGCGGCATTGCCCTGCCCCCCGAACTGCAGCAGCGTCCGCCCAGACGGCTTAAGCGCCCGTTTTATCCCGGCAAGCACGGCGAGGTGGTCGCTTATCCAGTGAAGGCTTGCAAACGACACAACCAGGTCGAACTCGTGACTGTACGTGAGGCGCGTTGCATCCCCCCTGCGAAATTGCAGATTGGGGAAAAACGCCTGAGGGAACTGGCGAAGGGCGAATTCGATCATTGTTTCAGAGCTGTCAATGCCAAGCACCGATCCTTCTGGAATGTGCGCCGCAAGCTCGGCAGTCACCTTCCCATCGCCACAGCCGATGTCGAGCACCCGTTCATCACCCGTAAGTTTCAGGGCTCGAATTGCGTCGCGTGCCCACTGCTGCTGGGGCGAAGAGTGTCGTTCATAGTCGGCAGCATCCCACTGATACATCATATTCTTAAATCTCCATTCACCGTTTATTTCTTAGTAGTTTGCCTGTTTCCCTCGTTTCAAGAACATTATCTTAGAAGAGAGCGCCACAATTAGATTCGCCGCTCAGATACCGCGATGACCCATACGGCGGAGATACTCTCCTGAAGTGCCGGCCTAGCTCTCTAACGCGACGAGCGCGTTGAATTGCTAAGTCTCATTTTTTTGAGCGATGTAGCCGCCTGCTCTCGATAAGCACGCCTTGGATAGGTCAGGTCTCCAACACAACTCGATAATGTGCGGCATTGTTGCGCACGCGTTCCACAGCGCTGTTTATGTCCGCACAAGAGAAGAGCTCTGTTTTTGCGGCAATGTCATGACGTGCCGCAAACGCAAGCATCTCTTGCGTCACCGCTCTACCCCCTGTTACGCTCCCGGCGATCGATTTTTGACCAGCAACGAGAAGCGAAGCGGGGGCAGTCACCACACCTTCTTCCCCGTTGGAGGACAATCGACTCACGATCGTCAGCTTGCCATTGGGCCGCAGCGCCTCCACATAAGCGGTCCACGGAAGGGGTGCAGTGGCCGTTGCTAATATGAAATCGAGCGTCCTCACAGTCCTTCGCATTTGCGCCGGGTCGCGGCTTACTACAAAATGATCGGCGCCAAATGCGGCTGCGTCGCCCTCTTTTTCAGGGTTCGTCGAGAACGCAGTCACTTCGCACCCCATAGCGTGGGCGAATTGCAGGGCAAGGTGCCCGAGTCCGCCGATCCCAACGACGCCGACGTGATGATGTGGCCGCACGCCGCAGCGCCTCATCGGCGCGTACACCGTAACGCCTGCGCACAGGAGCGGAGCTGCGCCTGCCGAATCGAGCGACTCCGGGATGGAGAAAGTAAAGCGGCTATCAGTGCGAACGAAATCGGCGAATCCACCGTGCCGCCGCACACACGTGAGCACCTTGCTCTGGCACAGGTTCTCGTAGCCGTTTAGACACCACTCGCAGCGCAAGCAGCTGCCCGATTGCCACCCAACGCCGACTCGCTCGCCAATTTTGAGTTGCTCAACGGCCGTTCCAGTGGCGGCCACCGTGCCAACGATTTCGTGGCCAGGCACGAGGGGGTAATGCGAGATGTTCCAATCGTTATCAATGAGGTGAACGTCGCTGTGGCAGATGCCGCAGTGGCTCACTTTGACGTCGACGTCGTACGGGCCCGGATTGTCTTGCTCATAGTCAAAAGGCTGCAGCGCAGCCTTTGGTGCTCGCGCAGCAAATGCGTGGATTCGCATGGTTTGTTATCAGTCGGTGTATACCACCCACCGCATTTTAGTGTTTGGTTACCACAAGCAATCTCGATGGCCTTTCAGCGCGGCGCGCATCCCTCTAGCCGTTCCAGCTACGCTAAAGTGTTATATATCACAAAGCATAGCTTCAGATATATTGTAAAGGAAGAGGTTCGTGTCGTGCCGAGACGAATATGGAAACAGTGGGCCCAAGATCAGTTTCTGGGCGTCGCGCAATTTGGCCCCCTGAGGATGGAGCGCGGCAACATCAAGTTTTTTGTACTCATGACGCTGCGTGACCAACCGCTCCACGGATATGGCATTATTAAGGCCATTGAGGATGTGAGCGGCCACGCCCCGAGCGCAGGCGTGATCTATCCAACTTTGCAAATGCTTGAGGACCAAGGTTGCGTCGCTATGAACGAGGAGGATAACAGGAAGATCTACGTCATAACTGATTCGGGGAGACGCTTCTTGGACGAGCACCGCGACACGGTTGAGCGGCTTAGTACGCGCGCCGCTCAGCCACGATGGAGCTCGCTTCCCGGGATCGGGCGGCGCATCGGGGAAATTTCCCGCACGATCTTTTCCAACTATTCGTACCTTGATGACGAGAAGACAGAGCTGATCGAGCACATCCTTGATGAGGCAAGGAGACAGATCGGCGAAGTGATTTTTGCGAGAAAGCGTTAAGACGGCGCGGTTTTTGCCTTGCAAAAAAACTAGACCGGCTGCGTCGAGCGCGCCGCGATAAGGTTTTTTTGGACTGCCCAGAATCGCCAGTCAGAGTCTTACCAGGGTAAGGGCAAGTCATACCCACAGCACACCACCCGTTATCCCAGTTTTTCCACTCAATAGTTGCAGCTGTTTCCGGTGCAATTTGTATTCGACGGCGCGCTCGGGCAATCTATCTGCGCACGCTGATGGCGAAAATAATAGATTCCACTCGCTGTCCATTTCGCCGATTGTGAGCACAGCGCTTCTTGATTAGGCGGAACCCGCAGAGCGCTTTTTTTTTTCATGACACTCACGGTACTACCACCAAAATACAGTAGCAGCAAAGCTAGAAACTACTTAAAGAGGCGCATAAGCGTGCGACAAATATCGGTTCCAGTGGAGCATCGGCGAGCTGCAAATCCTTCAGCAGATATACGCTTGGCAGTGCTCGTTGCGAAAAAGAAGAATCTTGGTTCCATAAAATACCTTCATTTCGAGTCCAGATTTTAAAAAAAATGGCAAAATGTGAGCGAAAACGTTAAATACGATCGTGTAGAGCGTAATTGTGCCGTGATTGGTAGGAGCCGGACCCGCGATCTGGCCTGCCTCGAAAACCGTCTTCTCTTACGGCTATCGGGTCCGTGCTCCATTCTCGGTTTTTTTTCTGTCGTTTGTTAGGATTTTTTCCGGTGCAAGTAAACCGACGAGTGCCTTTTATGGCGTTGGGTTCTTCCGGTGACGCGAGGGATCGTCTAATACCTCGCTGTTTGTGATTGCTTTTTGATGCTGTCCACGGGAGGCGTGCTTACTGTGGCATTCCTGATGGAACTTGCACGCAAAATCGCACTTTAGAACTGCTTCTTTAGACTTCGTCTTCCAATCTCACGATAAATATTGAAGCTAGTTCGAATTTCTTTCGTTGATTTCGGCGAAAAATAGCCTTTATAGAGACAACAAGAGCGCCGCAAATCTAAATCAATAAATAGCGTTACTCGTTAATGTGTAATGATAGGAATATGGGAGGTGATAATATAGGAGAATTAAAAACGATCACAAAGATTCCTGTTGGGGCAGTGGCCTTGATGGGTGCCGTACTTTATGCCATTTTAGGGCTCATCAGTGGTATCATTACAGCTATTGGCATTGCAATTGGCGTCTCGGCAATACAAAACGCCCTTCCTGCAACAACGGCCCTCGGCTCGGGAGCAGGCCTCGAGGCTTCCGCTATTATTGGTGGCGTGGTTTTCGGCTTCATTGGCGGCTATATCATAGTGGCAATCGTAGCACTGATTTACAATTGGTTGGCGCCTAGAATTGGCGGCGTTAAGCTTGAACTTCAGTAAGGGCAAAGCACACTTCCTCGCCTAAATCGCAGAGTTCTGACGGCAAAACGCAAGCACAAAGCGTTGGTCGTTACTTTTTTTGTTTTTTTTGACGAACAAGTAACACTCTTGCCGTGCACAAGGGTGACATACAAGCCCGAATGTAGGGTGCGACAAAAGCACATCAATGTGCGCAGGTTAAGATCCCTAAGATGGGCTAAAGCGAATCCCACGTTATCTGAGGGAAGAGGCGACGCACGAACTGGAGCGCAGGTATGAAAGAAAAAAGAATTTCGAAAATGCGGCAAGCACCGTGTTTGCCCCGCAACTCGTCGGCCTAGTGACGACGATTGATCGTGCCAACCGGCCAAACGTGGCGACCCTCGCTTGGATAATAAGCACCTCGCACGATCCGGAGCTCGTAGCAGTAAGTGTTTCAAGAAAACGCTACACGTATGAGTGCTTAACCGATGAATTCGTCATTAATTTGCCCACGAGGGAGTTGCTCGAACAGGTGTGGGCCGTTGGGACCCGGTCAGGAAGGAACGTGGACAAGTTTCAGGCGACGGGGTTGACGCCCATACCCGCTGTCGCGGCGAAACCGCCTAGGATTGCCGAGTGCCCGACCCACGTAGAATGTCGCATCGTTGACAGGGTAGACACGGGAGACCACACCATCTTTATCGGCGAAGTCGAGGCAAAATCAGGCGACCCTGATGCAATGAAGGACGGCGCTCTCAACGAGCGCATTGAGCCTCTGTTCCATCTTGGGGGGAAAAAATTCCTGTGCGGTCGCGAATGACTTGACGTCGGCAGGCTTCGCAGGGGCAAACGCTGCGTTTGAAATCCCCCGCAATCTACTTCCGGCAGAGGAATTTGGGCGTTGAGCGCTTGAGCGGAGTGCAGAGCGTCTCATTTTAGGTGGCAACATTCGTTCCTAATAAATACCTAGCTCAAAAAACATTATCAGTTCAAGTTCAAAATCAGAAAAAGGTTTCAAAATTAAGGAATCCGTTTGTATGTCCCAAACGGCGATTGCTTGATACTGGAGGTTAAGGCCCGCTGCTCGCCCTACCTCGAATCGTCTCTTATTACGCGCGGCGGACCCCGCTCCGTGCTGGCCGTAGCAGCTTTGCGGTTTGCGATAATCTACAGTTTACTGTAGGCGAGACCGCTTTAACCCCCTTACGGTTTTGTCGTGCGGGTGCGGCGCATATTCGGCTGTTTTTTGTTAAGTTTGCTTTGAAGCAGTCATCGCCAAGCTGTGACACAAACGCGGTGTCACGCGTTTAAACGCAATTCTTGCCTCACGCGGCCTTATAGGGTTTTTGTGCGCAGGCTAGATCAGAGGTGAACGTTATGGCGACAAATGTAGCGAGCACACAAACGGGCGGACTGCTGTACGCGGGTGTCGCCTCGGCGCTGCGCATAAACAGGCGCATTGAAAACGATGAGATTTCCCTCTTTCTGCAACGGTGCGTCATCGACGCAACGCGCTGGGAAGTCGGCGGAACGCAGTACGAACAGTGGCGCGCTGAAAACGGCAATGGAACAGATCACGCCGTTAAATGGCGTGACGAGGTGGTTACGCCCTACCTCCAGCAGAGGTGGTTACGCCCTACCTCCAGCAGCGATTTGATGGGCTAGAACTGCGAGGCGATGGCCATCTCTGCGGTATCCGACACGATGCCGATGAGGAGATTGACGAGCGTTTCTACGACACGCAACAGCTTCGGGGCTCAATGCTCGCAAAGTGTCCGGGACAACGATGGCTGTTCGCTCTAGGGTGCTGCCGAAGATACAGACCGCAGTAGAGTTCGCGCCTCTTTGGAAGGTCGAGTGAGGCTGATAGCGTTCCGCGGCACCACCAATGGCATGCGCTACGGCGTCCATTTACGCGTCCGCGTACTCGATGTCCGGAAAGGCGTCTTCGAATTCGAGCCTCCTGTCCGTAAGCTTGTTGTACACGATCACCGCCTCTTGTGGGGTTAGTGGCGTCAGTTCCGGGTCGTGCTCATCGTCGTCGTCAAAGAACGGCACTGTTTTTTCGTATTTGAAATAGCACCCGCTAGGCGTCCGGAACAGGTCGACGTTCTTGAGGCCAGTTTTCAGCGTTTCAATGCAGAACTGGTGCTCGTTTCGCGCAAGAAGGATACCGGTATCTGTGTCGTACACCACGCCGCCAAACGCTTGTTTCATAGGCATACCGTTTGGATGACCTCACAGTTAAACTTTGTATGTGCGCGCGGAAAGTAAAATAGCCTCACGCGAAAAAACGATGGCTGCGCGAACACGACGAACGATCTGAAGTGCAACAAGTGCGCAAAGCGCGTCGTGGATGCGGTTAACGGCGCGCTTCTGCCGCGACATAGCAGCGTCAACTAAAAGGTGTCCCCAAAAAACGGGCGATAATTATGTCCTTCGCGGGTGCTACCGGTAGTGTGGCTGATGTTCCCCTTGAAATAGCATGAAGTGCCTTCAGCATTGTTTGCGATCAATTGCCCCCACCTTTCCAACTGTCTTTTGCACTTGCACGGGGGAGTTTATACGCAGCGGTTTAAGGGGGTCCTATCGTGCGCTTCTTTTCTAAATTACGTGGCCTTAAAACTCCGCTAAATCGTGCCACTTGTCCGATCGTCCCGGGTTTAAACAAACCGCGTCGTACGCTTTTTTTGCACCTTAGATCGTCTTAGATCACCGCTATGGATGACCTGTTGCCTGCTCGTCCTGCGAATGTGGCTGAACAAAGCCTTCCGCGTGGTAGAGGATGTGGTGAGGCAGACCCCAGCACGCCAAGGATTAGTCAATTCTAAAATGGAGGCGGATCGCGAAAACCGTTTGTTACCTTATATTAAAAAAGGGAATGTTTGACACGTGGGGGCTTGAGGGCCCGTTTAGCACGCGCTTCATTCCGTGTGTTCTTCGGCCTCCAGCATTTCCATCAAAGGCTTCTTCAGAATGAGGACGCGCCTTCCGACTCGTAGGGCCGGCAAGTCGCCGGACTGCACCATCCGATATGCGGTCGTTCGACTAATGCCTATAAGGCGTGCGGCGTGCTCAACGGACAACGTCAGTGCTTCGTCTTTATGGTGTTCTTTTGTCATGGTCACACCCTCAAGAACGAAAAGGCGCTGAGCTACATATATATGTCGTCCCCCCGGCGCGCTCAACAAGATCTGCGTCTTGGCAGAGGCGCGTGGTGATGTCAACATGCGTCCAGCGTTGCGGGGAGGCTCACGTGCTACTACCAGTAACGTGCTGCCACCATTGTTCTGCCACATCTTCCAGACCGACGAGCATAAGGGAGAGCAATAAACGTTACGCGTTTTACGCTTGCGTGTTAGAAGACGCAATTCACGCGGTTTAGGAAGGTGCGTTATACGTTTCAGGATGTGCTGAGCGTGCACCTTTTGAACACACACGAGCGGCACCAGCACCCGCACCAAGTGCGCACTAATATTAATGCACGTTCCTAAACAGGAGGGCGCCGATGATCGTTATCAGAATGAAGAATCCAACAACGACGCTGAGATCGAGCGTGAGAGGGTACGCGTGCAGTCCTGTAAAGGCGTACCGCAATGCGTCAACGGCGTACGTGAGCGGATTGAGATCAACCAGCGCTTTCATCCAGCCGGGCAGCGAAGTGACGGGGAAAAGCGCGCCGCTCAGGAAAGAGAGCGGCAAGGCCAGGAAGACCACCACCACCTGAAAACCCTCGATGCTCTCGACCCGGGACGCGAAGCTCATCCCCAGCTCGCTAAAACCCATGGTAATAAAGAACATGGTCACCACAACGAGTGCGAAAGCAGCGGGAAGCCCCAGAGGGCCTGATAATCTTACCCCGAGCAAGGCTGCAACGACGACGACGACGATTCCTTGGATCATTGCCGTAGTCGTTCCTCCAAGCGCCTTCCCGAGGAGTATCGAGGATCGTGAGACCGGAGCAACGAGGATCTCCTTGAGAAAGCCGAACTGCTTGTCGAACATGAAGCTCATCCCTGAGGACGAGGTAAGACTGTTAAGAATTGCCATAAAGCCGAGGAGCCCCGGGACCAGGAAGTCGAGGTAATTCGTCGTGCCTGTCGACCCGGCGAATTGCAGTGATGAGCCGAGTGATGCGCTGAATCCTACTCCGAATATGATGAGCCACGCCATCGGTTGGACGAACGAGATAACGACCCGCGACCGGGCTCTGAAGTACCGGGTCATCTCTCTGAGCCAAATCGAATAGACGTCACTCAGGAAGCTCGTTCTTGCGTTTGGCATCGCTAACGTCTCCCCGGCCCATAGAACGCAGCAAACCCGCTCGAGGCCCTCGGCGCCTGAATCTTCTGTTCGTTGACGATTGCCTTCATTGACTGTTACGTCCCCCAGTTGCCGTTTGAGAATTATTGTTGCGTAAGTTCGGCAATCGGATTATCGACAGCATAGCCAGTTAATTATTCTCTTGTCCATAAATCGGTCACCGATATATATGTCAGAGATATATATTTAAATATCTTTCTGTATAGTGCTCCTCATGGCGGAAAAGCTGTATGCGTTCTTTGTGCTATACGTTCTAAACGAGCAGGGGGAACTCAGCGGATATAGGATCGCCAAGATCATCACCGAGATAACCGAGGGTTACTTTTCCCCGACACCTGGGAACATCTACCCGGTGCTGGGGAGCCTAGAGCAAAGTGGATTCGTAAAAGCAAAAAAGTCCAAGGCTGCCGGTACAGAGCCAGGAAGCCGCAGAAGGAAAATCCTCATTGAAATTACGCCTGCTGGGGAGGCGGCCCTTCTCGATTTTGCGAAACGCAACAAAGAAAGGTTTGAAAAAATCACCTTTTTTTTCGACAAAGTAATAGAAGGCGTTTCATAACTATCTGACCACGCGCAGAGGGGGGTTTAAACGGCTTCGTTGCTCAAGTTGTTGCCCCCAATTCCCGTGCATCGCTTTTGTTGTCGATCATTGGGCTAGAATCTGTAAATCTTGCTGACGGAGCGCGTCACCTTTGATCTGCAGCTCGGTCATTTGGCAATGTCTCGCAACTCCTTATTTAGGGAGAGGCCTACTACCGTTCTGATGCCGACGATGAATGCGAGAATAACCGCCTGATCCAACGTAGGACTGAGGATCGTCCTTACGAGGTCATTCGCGACAAAAAGCTCCAAGGCTAGAACGATTTTCGACGTGTAGTCCATTCGGATGGCGGTGTAGTTGGGGGGGTGTCGGCGAAGTGCAGGCCTCACGAGCTCCACTACGACGCGTGCACTTGCGTAGAAGATGATGACGGCGCCTACGACCTCGAATAAGGTGACAATCCAGCTGACGACAGTTACCCAGTTGCTAATATCTTCCAACATGTGACGAAGAACAGTTGGGCTTTTTATTCGTGATACGAGGTAATAACATTTCCTTTCGCCAATCCGACTTTTGCTGCTTCGTCATTTCAAGCACCCTTTCAAGATCTGATGGACGGTTAAAGCCCGGCTAGCGTTCTCGCTTCGAAAGACTTACGTGCGACAGGCAACAGCCGTAACGCAACACGGCGCATGCGAAACCACTATAGCCTTTGCTGCCTCGTGAGCTCGCCTTGGCTGCCTTCAAAATGCGGGACTTCTGCTGGTTGAAAGTACACAAGCGGTCGATCAGCCGTTCGATCCGCCTTCCGCTTGTCTAAGTCGTCCACATATGCCTTGAGCTTCTCACAACACGTCTCTAATTCTTTCACGCGTCTTTCTAAGGTGGCTATCCGTTCGTCGCTCATACCTGCACTCCTGTTAGAGCCATAGAAAGGGTCACCATGTGACCTGCTGCATCACGCATATGTGAGGTTGCCACAAAAAAACGTTCCTGTCTAATAGTGGCCAAATGACAGAGCCTCAAAAACCGAAAGGGGTGGGCACGATAGTTTATACCGAGCGGGCGCCTCTAATAGCGTATGGGCACACTGGCAGACCTCGCGCTCATAGCACTCGTCTTGGTGATCGTGCTTTTCGCTATCCTCATCATCATCCACTTGATCCCGCTGTTGATCGTGGTCGCGTTCCTCCTCCTTGTGGTGTGGCTTCTTTTTTTCCGACGCCGTCCACCGCGAGCGGTCGCGGCAGCATAAGTAATCTCATCAGAAACGAAGAGACAGAAGGTATTCATTGTTCGTCCCCTCGCTTTCCTACGGGCTATTAACTGGTCTATTCGTTTTTCGTAGGCGTCCTTAAAATGATTAAGGCTCTGCGGTGGAATCAGTCGTATCAGGATCAGCCAACTGCTAACTGTTGATAACTTATCTCGTCTTCCATCAGCGTCTAGCGATTTGTGTAATAGATTGCACAAACAGCAAAAATGGAATTATTGGTTATCTCAACACATCTGCAAGGCCTTGCGAGGTCCTGTATATAGGGCTGGGACTTGTGTTTCCCCATGCTTCTCGATGCCGTACACTCTAACTGGATCTAAAGTCCCTCTAAATCGAGTTTACGCTTCTTAAATTCCCTTTTAGTAAAAAGTAATGTGTACTCTTTTATCCTAATGGCGCTAGAGATACGCTCTACCACACTGAGGCATTCGTCTTTTGAATGACCGTGGATCATTGTGTAGACATTATACCGCCATTCAGGGTAGCTCACTCGCTCATACCCGTGACTTACCTCGGTTAGATCCTGTATTACCGCTTCAAATTCATCAATTCGCTCTTCGGGAATTTTCCACGCAACGAGGACGTTTGACGAGTATCCTACCTGATCATGCCTCACTACCGCGCCATACCGCCTAATGACGCCATCAGCAATTAATGAACGTATGACCTCTAACAGCTCATCTTCTGTTGTTCCGAGCTCGTGTGCAAGTGTGAGGAACGGCCTACTCTCAATTGCCAAACCGCGGTGCAAACAACGTATTATTCGATTGTCAGCTTCGTAATTGCTCTTTGCGTGCACGTCTTATAGCTTGAAATTCGTTTTTAGCTTGAGAATTCGCTTGACTGGGACTACAAGCGAACTCAGAGGGTGTATTCTTCCTTTTATTTCTTCAAGTGTCGAGGCAAGCGCTTCGTCTGATGCCGCGGCAAGGGTAAACCAGATATTGTACTCGCCTTCTCGCTCATAATTGTGCGTTACCCCGGCATACGAGTTGATGATTTGAGCAGCCACATCGACTGCGTTTTCCGGAACTCGTAGGGCAACAAGCGTACTTACGAGCCCGATCATTTTTGAATTGAAGATTGGGCCGATCTCCCGTATCACCCCCTCGGCCTTTAGCCTTCGAATTCTGGCAAGGATTTCGTCTTCAGGAGTGTCGAGCCTCGCCGCGAGTTCGTTAAATGGTTCTTTTGCTAGCGGGAACTCGTACTGAAGTAAATTTATCAGTCGTGAGTCAATCGCATCAAAGGTTCTCATTGCCACACACCACTACAATACGGGTCGTCACCAAGGTAATCACCGTTCATTGCGAGCGCCCGTGCCCGGCAGCCCCTACACGTGTCTGAATAACAGCACGTTTTACACGCTCCCGCAAATGCTGCAGGTTCGCGCAGCGACGCTAAAATGGCGGAGGTCTTCCATATCTCACTTAAGTTCGTCCGTCGTATGTCTCCTACTGGTACCGGAAAATACCCGCAGGGTTGGACCGTCCCGCTGCTCGTAACGAAGACGTAACTCAAACCCGCCAAGCATCCTTTACGGCTCTCTTTTAGCCGGTACTGCGGGGCGCACGTTGGTCGTATGGGAAGAGCCCCATTCCTGTCACGTTCATCAAGCCATTTGAGTGTCTCATAATAGTCAGACCTTGAGACGAGATCGGTCACACGGCCTCTGCCGATAGGCACAAGGGCAAAGACGTGCCACGCCGATGCGCCGGATTCACGCACTATGTCATAGATACGAGGGAGCGACGCCACGTTAGCGTTAGTGACAGTCGTATTGATCTGAACTGTAATCCCCGCCTCTTTCAATGCTTTAGCCCCGTTAAGTGCATCATGATACGCCCCACTCACACCTCGTAACGAATCGTGAGACTGAGCATCTGCACCGTCAATGCTAATCGAGGCTATAGTGAGTCCCGCGTCTCTAAGCTTTTTCGCCCTTTTTTCGTTGACTAACGTCCCGTTTGTTGCAAGCGCGGCTCTCACGCCAGAAGTCGCAGCGTGCTCGATCACGATGTCAATATCCTTTCGTAAAAGCGGTTCTCCGCCAGTAAGGATGAGGAGCGGGTGAAACGTTGAAAGTTCGTCGATAAACGTGCACGCTTCATCAGTGGTAAGCTCTCTCCTGCCACTTCGTTCGCTTCTTCCGGTTCCTCCTGCATCTGCCTTGCAGTGGCCACACGCAAGGTTACATTCTCGTGCGACTTCCCACGCCACGACGGCGGGCATCTTCACGTGCTGCCACCTCGTATCATCTCATCGCTCAGGTAGCAGCTTGGATCCGCTCCCCAGAGGTCGCCCATTCTGGATGCCCGCACCCTGCAGCCACCGCAGACCTCTACATATCTACACGTGCTGCAACGCCCCCTAAGGTGCGATTTCTTGTCACGTAACATTGAAAGGAGTTCATTCTGGCTGTTCCATATGGTGCTCAAGCTGCTCTGTCGTACGTTGCCCACTGCGCCCTCCCAGAACTGGCAGGGCCGCACGTTTCCATTTGGATCGATGTTGACGATCTTCTGGCCTGCAGAGCAGCCCCCGTGCGCTGCAAGGAGGGACATCACAGCGCTCTTATCGGCACTTTCGATCGAATTCAGTATATAAATGCCATCTGCGTGATTGTCGGTGGTGAGTACCTCGATTCCGTGGTCTGCAAGCGTTTTAGTTCGTTGAATGAGGTAGTCCATCATCTCAACTCGCTTCTCGTTGGTGATATCCATCTCGGCGCTTGCCCTCCCTGCGTACACGAGATGATATAGGCAAAAGCGGGGGATCTGGTGCCTAATAAGAAGATCGGTAACTGCAGGCAGGTCGGGGGCGTTGTGCCGGTTGACCGTGAACCGTATGCCCGTTTTTATGCCTGCATCTTTCGCGTTTTTCAGTCCTTCAAGTGCTTTCCTAAACGATCCTCTCTCGTTTCTAAACCTGTCGTGCGTCGCTTCCACCCCGTCAATACTGACGCCGACATAAGAAACGCCGGCTTCTGCGATCCTTCGAGCGTAATCTTGTGTGATAAGGGTTCCATTGGTAGAGAGGCCAATTCGCAATCCTTTCGAGACAGCATATGCGCAGAGCTCAACGGTATCACGTCTTATGAGCGGCTCGCCCCCGGAAAAAAGCATGACGGGGGGGTGCAAGGTCGCTGCATCATCTATGAGCTTGTGCGCTTCATCGGTGTTCAGCTCATCGGAAGCAGCCGCAGCCGCCGCATCAATATAGCAGTGCGAGCACGCGAGGTTGCACTTTTTTGTAACGCTCCACACGATGACCGGTCCGTGGTTCCCGGCATAATGGAGCCCTCCACTTGCTTCGATTGGACGTGATGAGTCTACACTAGCGGTTCTGAGTAACAGGTTCGTGCATCCTATCATCTACTATAACCGTACAGGCCCTGCGCTCGTATTAATAGTTTAGTAGTACACGAGGCGTTGAATTGATTCCGGTTCACTGACTAACAGATTCTGACCTTGCCCGATGAAGTTTCTTCACGGCACGTTCCTATTATCGAATGCTAGTATGGCGAAAAACTACTAGAATAAGCTGCGCAGACTTTCTTCAAGATCAACATGGCAAAGGAGAGGCTCACGCTAGCCGAATCGATAACTTTCGTTGGTAAGAAAGTCGTAGTCACTGGCGCTGCTTCCGGCATAGGAAAAGCAATCGCTCTACGGTTCGCAGAAGCTGGAGCATCTGTGTTACTTCTAGACGTTAATCCAGAAGGACTATCCAAAACAGTTGGCTGTTTAGAAACCGCCCACTGCCAGCATTCTACCCATGAAATTGACCTGGCTGACAAGAAGAAAATCGACCAGTTTTGGTCGAGTCTCGACGCCGAAAGCCCGCCTGATATTCTCGTAAACAACGCCGGCGTTTATCCGATGGAGTGCTACTTGGACATCGACGAGGACTTCTTAGAAAAAGTGTTTAACGTAAATATGAACGCCGCTTTCTGGATGTGTCAGAACTTCATTAGGTTGAGAAAGGGAAGAGGAGGCATCATCGTCAACATCTCTTCCATTGAGGCAGTTCTGCCGTTTAAAAAGGACATGGTGCACTATGGTATGAGTAAGGCCGGCGTAATCGCACTCACGAGATCGCTCGCTCGAGACTACGGAAAAAGCGGCTTTCGGGTCAATGTCGTTCTTCCGGGCGCCATAAGAACGTCAGGGACGAGGTCATTAGTGAAAGATGCCATCCTCAACGTCAAGCTTGATCTCGTTAAGACCGGATTTGATTTTCAGCAAAGGCTTGCCATTGGACGATGGGGTGAGCCGGATGAGGTAGCGAAAGTCGTTCTCTTTCTTTCCAGTGATTTGGCAAGCTATGTTCAAGGCGCAATCGTCCCTGTTGACGGGGGCTTCCTTTCTTCCTAGGAGCACGCTCTAAAGTCGGAGAGCACAACTGATACGAACATCAACGGCAAGCTAGTGCTAAAGCATCAAAGAACACAAGTCTCATCTGGAGGACGAGATAGAACTGCTGCGTCTGCCGTTCGCAAATTCCCAAACCGCATCGCATACAGAGGCGGGATACTTTGGGAACGGAGGCAGGACGAGAAAACGCTCCAGAAGCAGCTCGAACGTACCTATACGAGTACCGCCCAAAAGTTAGTTTCTAGAGCAAACTCTTCGCTTAAGACGACTGAGAGGGCGCGACCGAGCTTCGCGGACCGTTTCGAAAAAACAGAAACCAAATCAGAACAAGCACCAGTGCGACAAATATTAACAAGGAAGCAAGCGGGTGACTACAATGATCGCTAGGAGCAAGATAAGGGATCAGTACTATGACGAGAAGAGCCGATAGTATTCCGATTACGTAATAGAAACTGCCGTCGGAGTAACAACTATTTGTATCGCCGGTTAGTACGCGCACCGCCACGTCGTCTTGTCACCGATGGTAAGTGACCCCCTCCGTCCTGCGAGGGTGCATCGCAGCCAGAATACCAAGTCATATGGAACTCAACCAAACCTGCGAACGAGTGGAAGAAAAATCCATTCCCATTTGGGAGCGACGTATCTCCGCTTTGGTCGCCGGGATTCGACTGCTTTAACAACTTGTTTTGCAATGCTACGCGTGTCTTGTACCTCGCGCTTCATGAGTCGCTCTCCCGCTTCGCGGACGTATCCCATGTGATCTTTATAGAGACCATTTACGTCCATCCACTCGTATTTTTTCGCTAGGTTTTTCTGATTGAAGCCTGTGTTATACCCTCCGGGGTTGATGAGAATCACTTTGATGCCAAATGGTTTCAGTTCGGTTCGCAAAGAGGAGGCGACACTTTCGAGGGCAGATTTTGTCATGGCATATGGCGCGTAAAATGGCATGGGAATAAGGCCTGCCATTGAGCCCATGAATACAATGCGTCCTCCACCCTTTGCGATCATCTGAGGTAATACTTTCTGCGTCAGTCGCAGCGCTGAAAACACGTTTGTCTCAAACACGGCGCTTATTCGCTGAGGGTCTATTTCGGCCAACGGGCCAGAATCGCCGATAGCGGCGTTGTTGATTAAGACATCGATATCCCACTCATCGACCTTGTAGATGTCGTTTACTGCAGTGACGTCGAGTTTTTCTACCACAAAGTTCTCGCCGAACGACGTCAAAACAGTTCGTAATTCATCGACTGAGTCCTCCTTGTGAACGGTTGCATAGACTCTATGTCCTCTCTTGAGCAGCCTGCACGCCACATCGAGCCCTATACCCCCTCTGCACCCGGTTATAAGAATGCTGGCCATAATCTGCATAACCTCCCGTTTCGGTGGTATTTGAGTAGCTTATCTTAAGGATACTGACCCGCGGAGCGCGGCGCGGAAGTGGTCGTGTGGGCATCGCCTATACTCCCCGGCCTGTGCACGCTGGTGTGACACAAACGCACTGTCACGCTTTCCCACACAAATGCACTGTCACGTTTTCCCACACAATCCCTGTC
>Ga0208190_1000001_pt1 | contig 182821 bp, 192 predicted proteins | sample June2015DPH_13_1_FD_184708 | JGI IMG/M metagenome (GOLD analysis project Ga0208190, IMG submission 184708) | Peatland microbial communities from SPRUCE experiment site at the Marcell Experimental Forest, Minnesota, USA - June2015DPH_13_10... | ecosystem: Environmental > Terrestrial > Soil >... | reverse complement strand
CGGCAAGCTGGACAAGTTCGGTCTCAATGCCTTCGTTTTTGAGTTCCTCGAGCATGTGTCGAATTAGGATGGCAGTGTTGCCGTCCTTCCGTGCGCTTCCGTTGATAGCGATGACTTTTGTCATAGTACACCCCTTAATGTCGTGCGTCCTGAGAAAAAACCTGAGTGTTGCCCGCATGGGATTTTTCTACAGGACAATCTTCATCATCAGCGTCGAATCTACCGCAAATGAATATATAATATATACAGTGAAAAACGCAAGGAACTTTCCTTTTGGTAATCAGAAAGCTGCAGAAGAACGGCAAGACATACCACGGCCCTAGTCGAGACGGCATCGATAATGAGCCGCTTGATGTTGCCTTGCTCTACTTGCAAGAGATACCAATTAAGAACGCCGAGATCTGGCGGAAGACAAAACTCAGTCCTGCTTATCGCCATCACTTAGAAGCCCGGGGAAGCCATCCGGCCCGCTTCTTTGATAAGCGATGTCTATGGGGGCTTTAACGTGTTCTTTAGCTCTTGGGCTGTTTGCGACAAGTTCATGCAATTTCTCTTGGCCATCAATGTTCTTTTCCCAATCCTTTGCTTGCAGTTCGGCTTGCGGGTCTGCTAGTTGACGCAAGACCGAATGCAAAGACGAGATAGTTTTAACAGGCCAGCAGAACAACTCGCTTGTAACGATGATGGATTGTAGACGGTGCGAGAAGTATAACGGTTGTAAGCTGCGCGGTGACAAGGATTGCGTACCTTATTGTGATCAGTACCGACGCCCCCACCGTGTCATGTACACGACGTAATAAAAAACCGTTATAAAGGTTACCGATGACCATCCTGGAACCGCATTTTAATCCAAGCCGGGACGTTAAGTGTGTAAAGTATGACCGCGCTATTATGTGGTTTATTGGTCTCACGCTTATCATTATAGGTTTTTTTGATCTTTTTTATACTAATGGGACACTTGCCAGCGGAAAGAGGGTAAACATGAATGACCGATAAAGAGGAGTTTATCTTGAGCGAGCTTAAGCGGCTCCAGCGCGAGATCGACCTGCTTAAGGAAGTGTACGCGCATTATTTGGAGGAGGGACTGAAGCGCGAGGAACTGGTCGAGGATGCAATGATGGAGGAGGTAATAGAGACCAATAGCGAGCAATTAGAGGAGGATATCGCGCACTCGAAAGGGGCAGTGGAGAAGATTGAGGAGCTTGAGGAGAAGATTGAGGAGCTTGAGGAGAAGATTGAGGAGCTTGAGGAGATATAACCAAGGGCGCGTTTTTCGCCTATGATTGAGAGGTAACTCCCTTCTTTTTCTTTCAGTGGCTCTTTTTTCCAGAGTTTGAATGGCGCAGAGCCTTCACATTATAAAGCAACCGGACGGCTCCTATTCTCTAAAACTTCAGAATGTTGAGTGTGCACAATGATTAATTTGCGTGGGTTTATAGCCGCGATCGCTCTTTGGTGCGCTTCTTTCTTCGGCTCTGTGGCACATAGAAAGAGGGAACGCAACTCACTCAACACGTTCAGTTGTCCAGTTCTTTTTCTCTGTGTGTGGAGCAGTCGCTGTTCCAGCTCGATTTTACTTGTTTGTTTTCCGCTTTCCTTTGATTTTTGAGCCGCTGCAAAAACGTGACGCGATATCGGCTCCCATTTCACGTCAAATGGGGGCTGCAGGCAATGTGCATTTCGCGAGGGACGTCGCAGAGAGTTTCACTTCTTCCGGCCGCAACCACTAAGCGAAAGCGCTGACTAGGCGCTTATTAGTGTGCTAGCTGCCATCAATACCTAGCCCTTCGTTGATTTACGAGAATTCGTGCTGCACGAGATTCACTGCAGCAAGATCTTTGTCCATCGTGCAAAAGCAGATTACACCTGCAATATGGTTGCCCCATCACTTCTGTGCGCTTTTTAAATCTACGAATGCAGTCGGCGAACTTTGCAGCGGCAGCAACTATAAGGCGGTGCGAGTCCATATATAAATAGTGAAGAAAAACCAAGAAGACAAAGCAACGCTGGCGTATCTCGAGAAGTTGGTTGGTCAACCGGGGCTTGAAATGATCAAGCGACTTTCAAAAAACGAGTTGACGGACCAGCAGATAGCAGAAGAAACTGGTTCTGAACTGAACATTGTGAGGCGGACGCTATTCACTTTGTACGAACATCGCCTCGCATTCTATACGCTTCAGCGCGACAAAGAAACTGGATGGATGCTGTATCGATGGCGCGTAGACTTTGAGGACATTGAGCGTCGCGTCGCTGATGATGCTCAAAAGCTTATCTCAAAGCTCGAGACGTGGCTGGATGGAGAGCTGAACACGGCCTATTACACTTGTGACAACCACTGCGGCCGCTACACGTTTGAAATGGCGAGTGGCTACATGTGTGGATACGAATTTGTGTGCCCTGTGTGCAAGCAACGCCTCTACTACGACGACACGTCCCAGATGACCGATACTATGCGAGGAAAAATTAGCGAATTAAAGACCGACGTTCAAGCCATTTTCTATCCGGAGAACTCGTCGATTTTTGAACTTGTCCAGACAGAACAGGAATAAAACGCCCTGTCGCGTCAAGTCAGCTTCGTACCTAGTCTCGTGGTCCGCTGGTTGAACTCCTCATGTCCTTGAAATGGAGACCAGTTCTACGCCCGCATTTCAGATTAGGACTGGAATAACCCCCACAAGTGGTCAGCGATTTGATCAAGCGCGGCGCTGTCAGGCTTTTCATCACGATGAGTGGTTGCTCGCTGAGCGACGCTGTGCAGGATGGGACGTGACAGCGGAGGTACGAATTCAAGCATCAGAATCGCCGATATGCCTATAGTTTGGCGAAGTACTCGGCCACCGCTCTGAACGACTCCTTGGTTCCCACAGCATGTCTGGGTAGGTTGTGCCATGTTTTCCGCCGCCATAGCTTTTGACCAAGCTGGTGCTGACTATATCGAGGTCGTATCGGGGATCGCTATCCTACGTGTAGATAGGGAAGGCAAAGTAAACACAAACGCGCCGTCAACGCCTGCTGCATCAAGTATGCCGAGGGTCTCAATCAGTTCGCGCAGCGACAAAATAAGCGCAACTGCTCACTTTCTTGTATATAAAGGGTTCCTTGCTAGGCTCGAATCCACCACAAAGACTCAAGGCGTCAGGTGCCCTGCACAAGTAACTCCTTCTACAAGGTCGCGGTCGCCGTTCCCATCAGGATGACATTGTCGAACTGTATGAGTTCGTTTACCTTAAAGGAGCCGCCCAATACGCTGCCCTCCGTGTAGGTGTACTCCTTATAAACGCTGGGAGCATGCCCCGTCGCGTTGTAATAGATGTTGCTCGTGTCGCTCGCGTAATCCGTGCTCGTCAAGCTGTAATTGGTCTTGTTAAATACGTTAAGAAAGTTCGTGGCGTCCTGCGTTGTAGGGAATGACATGAACGTGCTGTTTGCTGTAACCGTTATTCCCGTAGACGTCTCTTCGCCCGTTCCAAGGACGGTAACGCTCGTGCCGTTGTTCCACGTCACATCCCACGTCTGAACCGTATATGACGCGTTCCTGTATACTTCCTCCTTCGTAGCATTGACAAGCTTCTCAAGCAGTGCATCGTGCGTCATTGGGGGGCTTGTCACAGTGTTGTTGTTTGTGGTAGTAGTACAACCGCACACCGAAAGCGAAGCAATCGTAACAAGCATCAGGATAACGAACAACTTTTTTACCATATACGCGGCCCCTTGACTGAAAAATTAATCAAGAAGGTAGCACGGTCGTGACGTGGCTTAAATGTTGTCGTTTAGCTGCGGAGGAGCGCTTAACGACAAATAAGCGCAACTGCTCACTTTTTTTTATCAACAAAAGGTCTTCTGCATGCGGGCCTGTCTATATGCTTCTTGTATTCATTTTGCCTTTAAGGCTAAAGAAATGAAAACGCTTGTCAAGAAGTTGGGTAGAGTCATCCTTCATGTTATCTTAGGTGGAGCATTAAGCGTTTAAGAAGGATGAGCTTTTAAAGACTTGAACGCAATGGACGTCCCCCTCGTCAGAAAGATTGGACTGCTTAAGGACTACTTAAAGGTACGTCCACACCACTCACTTCGAGAGGGCAGCAAAGTCATAGACATCGGGGGGATCTGTGAATATTATGATTTGCTACGATCTGCAGTTAGCCCTAGTGAGCTGTACCTCCTCAATATCGAACGACACAGTGTTAGAGGGTGTCAATCGATAGTCGCAAATGCGCTACAATTGCCGTTTTGCGACGAAGCTTGGGATGCGGTCATATCGTTCGAGTTGGTCGAACACCTGACAGAGCCGGCAAGCTTGCTTTCGGAGGTCTCTAGAATCCTCCGAAGTGATGGATTGTTCATTCTGTCCACCCCAAACTTGGCTGACATATACAGCCGGATTACATTTCTTTTGGGGTACAATCCTTTTAACTATGATCCGAGCGCCTACAAATTTGGATCCCTTTCCAAGGTTGAAATTGCAGACCGAGGACACAAAAGCGTCTTAACCTTCAGGGGAACGAAAGGGCTCCTCGGCCATTATGGGTTCCGCATAGAGAAGTCCTACGGCTATTCTTATATCGAATCGCTGTACCGCGGATTAGATCGTCAAAAGAAAGAAAGGATCGGTTTCAGTAATCTACGGAGAGCACTTGGGTCAATATTGCCTGTCTCGTTAAGTGAGGGAATGCTCTTCATTTGCAAAAAGGTTTGAAAGAAGCTCCCGTTTGTTCAAAGGCACGCTGACCGCTCTGCAGCGAATTACCATCAGGTCGATGCAACTACACAGGCCTTGAATCGGCTACGAGGAACGTTATTTTCATAATCCAAGGACTGCATGGTTCCCAATGGAAGCGCGCATTCGTTACCCACCCAAGGGGAGAGAACATTATTCTTCTTTGGGTGGATTGGCCACACGCCTGGGGTCAAGAGCACGCTTTTAGTCTACGCAGCGTATGCGCTGCACCGATCTGACAGCGCATAGCGCACCGATTCTTTTCTAGTACAGCTCAATCCGTCGCGCTGTACGCTATGTCCGTGTCCTTCGCGCAGAGCTTCTGAAGAGCCTCTTCCAACGTCTGATACGGCATTTTGCTTTGTTCGCTCAGCAAGGCCTTAATAAGCGGCTGCACGCCCCCTGTATCTCCGATCTGGTCGAGGCATACGATCCGTTTTTAGGGCGATTCGCAGGCAGCGGCGTGCCTTAAGCGAACGTTCTCAATATAGACGCATGCCTACAGAGTACGGTCAGATAAACCCAAGAATTTGAGTACAATTCGAAATCGTTCAAAAAAAAGTGATCGTTAAAGGAAAAACTGATGGAAAAACAACATCCTCGTCAATTACCAGAGGCCAAAACCCCACAACAACAACAATGCAGTCGATCCATCTTCAAAAACAACGCAGATAGATAATCGAGGTTACTCGACTTCCCCTAAGGATTCTACTTCCTCAGGAACTTCGACGACCTCAGCGACCGCACAGTTGCGCTTTATGGATTTGATTTCAATCTTCACTGAGTCGTTGACCTTTGTGTTTGGCACAAAAATCACAAGACCGCTGATGCGCGCAATGCCATCCCCTTGTCTGGCAGTGTCTTCAATCTTCACATCGTATTGTTTGCCGACGTCCACAGGAGCATCGTTAAACGATCCGCTGCCGTACTTGTTAAAACTGCTGCTGCTGCCACCGAAAGAGCTTTGATTCGATCTGTACATGTTTCACCTCCGTTTTTGTTGGTACAGAGTATATGTTTCAATCATATAAGGTCTTATGCAGCGTGGCTTGTGCCGCAAGGCGTATGATCGCCGCATATTGGCACGCTAAACAGTATACGCCGACCAAGACCGGCAACTGTCGGCCTGGGCACCAACAACTCAACTCAAGCACGCCTACCAAGACGCTGCAGGCTGGCACACCACCACCGTAGACGTAGTAACGTGGGAATCATCAACTCGCTCGCCATTGACGCGCACGGCTACCCGCACGAGCTACTACTACGATTACGTGCCCGGCATCCGTTTGATGAGCCTTCTCATCATCGGAGTGGAGGATACGGTAATAGCGCCCTCAGGACACAGTTCCTGACAGCAATAGCAGCGTATGCATTTACCGTAATCTATCTTCGGCCCGGCGGCTTTTGTGAACGTTATTGCTTTCGGCGGGCAGTCCCTGAAGCATTCTGCGCACCGGATGCATTTAGAGGCGTTGACGACAGGTTTTACAGCGAACACCCTCTTGAAGCTGTTGAGGAGAAACTGTGGTACTCTCGTCGGTGCGGTTGACGGTTTCTCAAAATCACGCATAATGAGGGGCTCAACCTGCTCTCCAAACAGTTCGATGTCTTCTAGGCGCGCTGGCCCGATGCCTCGCTCCTGTGCCATTTTCACCGTCGGGACCGACATGGGGTCAAACCCTGCGATTGTTACCGCCACATAGTCCAGCGCCGTGCAGCTTTTGCTCGCGAGCAGTAACCCAATTTTGCGCGGGTTCCCGTTAGAGGGGCCATCGCCCTCCATACCCACGATCGCATCCATAATCGTAAGAGCTGGCGGGAACGTTACGTGTAAATCCAGCAGCAGATCAGCAAACAGGTTATTGTCCTGTGCTGTGTGCAAATGATACTCGACCTTGGACACTCCGGGTATATAGCCATAATGAAGCTTGACGGCCCCGGTGTAGTACGTGAGGCTGTGCGTCTTAAGCTTCGGAAGGCCGATTATCACGTCTGCTTCGGTAACCGCTTTAGCCAGCGTGAGGTTCTTAAACGTCTTGGCTTTGTCTGAGGCAACTTGCAGTGTGGCATCGTCAAATCGGACCAATTCGCAGCCGGTGTCCTCAACCACCTGCCGAATTCCCGTCTTTTCGAGCAGTGTCTTATACGACGCAGGGGTGCTTCCGCCGCCGGGAGAATCCCCGACCACCGGCGTCGCGCCCAGCTCTTGGACTAGCTTGATCGTCGCCCTTACTATTGCAGGGTGCGTGGTCACAGCAGCTTCGGGTGGCTTCGCCGACAACAGATTCAGCTTGATCAGCACGCGATCGGTCGCCTTGACGACCGACTCGAGCCCCCCTAGAGGTGCGAGGCTGGCTTCGATGGCCTTACTGACCTTCGGATCATCGTAAGAGTCGCATTTGTGGATCGATACTTCGTACGGCATATTCGTGCTCCGATATATCTTTAGATATAAAACATATCATTGTATACAAGAGGTTCGCTAAGTGAACCGCGGCGAGCTGACACTACCAGCCGCGCTCATCTATTTCTATCTTGCCACCCAAATAGCTTCTCTCCGGCGTACGGAGGCCGTCAGGTAAAACGTTTTATCCAAAGACGTCGACCTACTGTGTCGAGACAGATGCTTCGAGCCAAAAAAGGACCGCGCGTCAACTCGTGCGCGATCGCCGACAACCGCCGGTCGCAAGCGGACACCGCGCACGAGGAGGCGGCAACGAAGCGAGCTCAGCTCGAACGAAACCAGGACGAGCTCAAGAAGCTCCAAGAGATGAGCAAGCTCCAGCTGGCGATACTAACGGAGCTGATGCCGGTCAGCCCTCGTGCAATGCACTCAGAGGCCTTACTAGAGGTCTTAGCTCCTTTCTTAAAGGCGCAACGCAAGAAAGACCGGCGGCGCGAATTCGAAGCCGCGGTGGCTCCTCTGGTGCAAGAAGGATTCGTAAGATATTTCTGTTGTTTCATCGATAGCTACGCCATTAATCCGCAGCGCACGAGCATTGCTCCTCACTTGACGGGTATAGTGCCGACTTACCCCCGCCAGCAATCAACATAGCTCGAGAGACTCTAAACTTAATCGAACGCTGTCACGCAGCGCGGCAGGACGTGACGACCGACCTAACGCTGACTACACTGTCTTAACGGCGCAAAATCATGTTCTCATAGGAAAAGTGAAGCGATTGTCTCGAAGAATTCAGCAAATCGCACGCGACGCGCGAAACGACGGACGCCTGGTTTTGGGTGACTGGTCAAACGAACGAGTTCAAGTTCATCCAGAGCTTTGGACGACCTTGTTGCAGGCAAATGGCACACCTGAGAAGGCGGCGTCCCTGGCTAGGCGATAGTGGCGTGCATAAATGATTGACAAAGAACGCTGCTTTACGGTAAAGGAGGCTGCTAAACTCCTGGGCGTTTCGACTGCGACCGTAAAGCGTCGGATCAAGAGCAAAGAGCTTATCACAGAGGAGCGTATCGGTCGACGCGGGCTTGAACTTGTTATACCGCAGCGGGCATTAAACTTAGAGATCATGAGCTTCGTTCCTACCTTACACCAACTCACTCTTTCTGATTTTGAAGCCATCGTGGTCAAGCGTTTTGAGGCGATGGCCGCAGGAAGCGACCAGCGTGTCTCCAAGGCGCTCAAAGAGTTGCGCAAAGAGTATGCGCAACTTACGGCCGAACTCAATGGCTTCCAGACAGTTTTTAGCGAAGCTGCCGCGTTGCCGGCTGCACAACGCAAAGCAGATTCGCCTGAAGCAGCACTTGAGAGCCACACAATCATCACCGCCTCACCGCGTTCGCCGCGCCTTCCGCTTCTCAAAAAAGAATGAAGCCGGTTATGGGGTTGCGTAGACCACCGCTTAACTCACGCATACGTGTTCACGATTTACGCGGGGGTGTTGTCCGGCGGCAATTTCTGCGAGCAACTTCGTCGCCACGTGCATAACCACCTCTGGCGCTGGCAGCGCATTCGGTACAGCGGTATTCGGCGCGTTCACTTGCCCTTTCGCGACATCGTCCGCAGACACGACATAGATCAGATTATTCTTGGGCTTCGGGCGCGTGTTCGGGTCAATCACTACCCACGGAAGAAGCCAAGATCAACGGAGGGGTGGTCTTCGATATTTAGTCCAACGGACTTGTTTTAGGGTGAACAAGGTAAAAAAGCGCGCTACTAGGTCTGCTTCAGGTTCCTGTGTCTCCATGGCGTCTACTAATCGTCGACCGCACGATTTCAACGTTACGAGGTGACGGGTTACCCTAGAAGTGTATTGAACCATCTTTGACGATAAGCAGATGCTGTATGCAGCTTTGACAGAAAACGTGTACATGCCCGTCAGTAAGTATAGATCTGTTCGCTGTGTCCGCGCTTAATGCAGTGCCGCACTTCTCACAAGACAGTTCAGTATCGTCGCTCTTGTTCATGTTCATAAACCACGCGATGCACTAGCATTCTTGCCACTAGTCTGGGTTATCGCGATTCTCGGACACCGTATATGCTGTCGGCACGGATAAGCCTTGTCAACTCGTTGCTCGGGTGCGATGACTGTTGAGAACTCACGTGAGCGACCCATATAACCAAGCCCCGGGCAGACGCCGCTGTGCGTGACTTGGACGACAGCGCTATGAAGACTTGCCAGTTCGACCGTCCTCTAAGTCACGGCCTAATGATGATCTATGCAAAGGATTCGTCACCCGACAAAGTCACTCGCCACGAACAAGGCTTCAAACGGATAACCGCTCGACTCTGTCCGTTCTTTCGCGCCGCTCTCGCGATCCAAAATGCACATCACTTTTGCAATCGTGCAGCCAAGCTGCTCAACTGCAGCTATTCCTGAGAGCACTGATTCCCCGCTTGTCGCAACGTCCTCAACGAACGCAACGATATCCCCGTGCCTTATACATCCCTCTGTGCGGCGCATCCTTCCGTGTTTCTTCTCCGCCTTTCTCACAAAAAAAGCGCGCACCGTGCCTGATTTAAGGGCGATTGCCGTAGCGATGGGTATCGCACCGCTCTCCATTCCCCCTACAGCATCTACGCTGCCCAACCGCTCTAACATGAGTTCGGAAACCAAGGACGCGCCGCGAGGGTGCATCGTGACGCGGCGCAAGTCGAAGTAAAAATCGCTCAGCTCCCCTGACGACAATCGGTACGGGCCGTCAGAGAAGAAGGCGTATTTCTTAACTAGATCCTTTAAATCGTCGTACGCTTTTTGCACGATTACCTCCTGTCAGGCGTCGCTGCCGAAAGCTCTGCAAGCCGTGGATTTGGCTTTTTAGCTCATAAGCATATAGGTCCGTGCCTTTCCGCAGAGTGACAAAAAAGCAGCACGCCACAACCACGGATACTTATAATAGCGCTTGAGTCAAACTAGAGGCGGGAATGCGAGACTACGTTGACCATAAATTAATCGTCCATAATTCGGTGGAGGCCCGAACATATCAACTCGCGCTTGCCGAATCTGCCGCGCGCGCCTCTACTATGATTGTGCTGCCGACAGGGCTTGGCAAAACCATCGTAGCGCTGCTCGTCATCGCTAAACGCCTCGAAAACGATGGGCGGGTTCTATTTTTGGCACCGACAAAGCCCCTTGTCGAACAGCACGCTGCGTTCTTACGTTCACACCTGCTCGCTGAGACGACCATCTTCACAGGGGAGATTCCTCCCGATAAGCGAAGAGAACTATGGAATCAGAAACAGCAAGCGATCGTTTCGACGCCTCAAGTCATTGAAAATGATCTCAAAAAGGCGAGGATCACTCTTTCTGACGTGAAACTCATCATTTTTGACGAGGCACACCGCGCGGTGGGCAATTATGCGTATCGTTTTATCGCCAGTACGTATGTCGAGCAGGTACCCGACCCCCTTATCCTTGGGATGACCGCCTCGCCTGGCGGCACCGTTGAGAAAATCCACGAAGTGAGCGAGAACCTGTTCATTGATAATATCGAGATCCGCACCGAGTCTGATCCTGATGTTTATCCGTACACGCACGAGAAGAACGTAGAGACGCGCAAACTTTCATTGCCGGCCCAGATGGAGACCATTCAGCGGAATCTCAAGCAAGCGGCGTCGCAGCGGCTGCGCCAACTTATGAAGTTGAAAGTTGTGTTCAGCGAATGGGTCTCCACGTCCGAATTGATCAAAATACAGCACAAAGTCGCCACCGATAGGAACTACAGAGCGATGTCTCTGGTTGCTGAGGTGATCAAGTTACGGCATGCTATTGGATTGATTGAGACCCAGGGCATCGTGCCGACGCGCAAGTACTTTGAGCGGCTGACTAGAGAAGCGCAGTCAAAAAAGGGCAGCAAAGCAGCGCGAAGCCTCGTCGCCGATGATCACGTAAAGGCGGCCATGACGCTTTCAAACCGTCTGGACGAAATGCATCCAAAGCTTGACGCCTTGAAAGACGTCGTCGCGCAGCAACTGGCGCGCAAACCCGATTCACGAATCATCGTTTTCACGAACTACCGCGATACCGCCGAACTCGTCAAAAATACGCTCAACCCGATGCGGGACATCCGGGCAGAGAAGTTCGTCGGCCAAGCAAAGAAGGACGGGCAAAAAGGCCTCTCACAGAAGGAACAGGTGCAGCTCGTAACAGACTTCGTAAATGGGACATACAACGTCATCGTCGCTACAAGCGTTGCAGAGGAGGGCTTGGACATTCCTGCTACCGACATGGTGGTATTCTACGAGCCTATTCCTTCCGCAATCCGCAGCATCCAGCGAGAGGGCCGCACTGGAAGAAGACGAGCCGGTCGTATAGTAGTCCTGGTGACAAAAGGTACGCGGGACGAGACGTACAGCTTTTCGAGCACCCGAAAAAAGCGCGTGATGAGTGCCGAAATGAAGCGTATGAGCGCAGAGCACGCTCAGGTCGCGGAGCGCGTTCAAATTGATGCCGAAAGCGGGCGCGGACAATTAGCTCGTCGAACGCCGCTGAGTGACGCAGACGATCTCACATCAACGCACGCACGATTGGAGACCCAATGCAGCTTCCACGCGGAAGATGACGTTCGGGGCACTCAAAATAAAGGTCGAGATCCTGACACGGCAAATAGACCGGCGGGCGCTCTCTCTGAAGAGCAACAAAAGACGCTACTGGACTTTGATTCCCACGAAAAAAAGATAGGCACAAGTGCGATACAGATTGTCGCCGACCATCGAGAAGCTCGATCAGGGGTTATAGAAGAGCTTCAAGCGCTTGGGGCTATCGTTGACTGTCGTGCGCTTCCTGTCGCCGACTACATCTTGAGTGACCGAGTCGCTGTGGAGCGGAAAACTGACCGTGACTTCGCTGCATCGCTGACGGGCCGTGATCTTCTAGCTCAAATCCAAGAGCTCGCTACAAACTACGAACGGCCTCTTATCGTCATCGAAGGACCTGACCTCCTCACGCAGACAGACGTGCACCCTAATGCGATCCGTGGCATGCTCGCTGCTATTACTGTGGATCTGGGGGTGCCGATAATATGCTCACGCAACGCTGCCGAAACGGCCATGCAACTTTTTGTGATCACAGAACGAGAACAACTGGAAAAAAAGCGAACTCCTCGCGTGCACGGAAAGAAGATCCTAAAGACGTTTCAAGAGCAGCAAGAATATGTACTCGCCGCAATTCCCTCGATAGGGCCAACTACTGCTCGCGCCCTGTTGGAACATTTCGGCTCCGTTAAAACCATTTTTTGCGCGCAGACTCAAGAGCTCACGAAGGTGCGAGGCGTCGGCAAACAGGTCGCACAGACGATTCGCAAACTCGCATCGGCATATTACGAGACCAACTAGGTCCTCGTTCAGAGCTCGGGTCGCAGCGTCCAATAGCGTAGATTCTTTTTGCAGTAGCAACCCCAAAAAATGCCATGCGAAGGGTTCTCTCGTCTGATGTGACGATCCATCTCAGTTCTCTTGACTCAAGGACGTGGGATGCGCAGCCCGCGCAAAATCGATCAACAGCGAAGGCGTCGAATACAAAGCGAGCGCTATGTGCGCGGGTTGAATCCGCTCAATCGTTTCAGTGAAACGCGTCGGATCAAGCCGCTGAGCAAAGCGCGTCAGACGCCAGGCAACCGGTGCTGAAACCCGGCACTGCTCCATCGATTACTCTATCCCGTCCACCATACAGCTCAGTCGGCCTTGAACACTGCGACCTGTAGAATCAATCGACAAGATCGGTCTAGAAGGTCGCCGTCCCCCCTACTGGAAGCACGGCGACTCGGTGGCCTGCGTTTTCGGCTAGTTGCTTGAATCGCTGCGGATCTGCTTTGATCTGACTGAAGGTGTTGAAGTGCATCGGAATGACGACATCGGGCTTAATGATGTCGAGAGCTTCAAGCGCCTCTTCTACGTTCATCGTGAAAAAGCCGCCTATTGGAATAAATAGCACGGCGACGTTCTCCAAAGGTTGAACGCCATCCAAATAGGTGTCGCCGAGATGTGCGAATCGAACGCCCCCGAGTTCGAAAACGTAGCCGGTTGGATACTTGCTCTGATGATGGCTCGCGCTGACCATGGTCACGCGAACCCCTTCAACAAGCCTAGTTTGCCCGCGTTCCATGACAACCGCCTTGCGGAATCTTCCTGCCATAGTTGGCGGCACAACTACCGTCGCGCTAAACCTCTCAGCAGTGGTGTGGTCAAAGTGCTCGTGCGTGATAAGCACGATATCGGGTTTTCCGGCGTAACTGGGCGCGTTTGGGTTTTCTTTGCTAAAAAATGGATCAATCAAGAGAGTATGATCGACATCTTGCACCTCGAAACACGAGTGGCTCAGGTACGTGACGCGAACAGAGAGAGCTTCTTCCATACAAGCACGTCATGCACAGAAAATATAATACTTTGCGTCACAAGCAGGGCGTTCCCAAGCCAGCTTGCACGCCTACTCATGCGGCAAAGGCAAGCACCTCAAAGAGGTTAAACCAGTGCAACACGGAACGCTCAACGCGAACTACCGCTTCGAGAACAGTTGATCGGCGCTCATTCGAAGAACGTGTTGCGCATCTGAGTCAGATATGTCGAACACACGATAACTAACTGACCGAGTAGCGGTCCAAATACGAATGTCCGGATCTTCGGAAAACGTGAGCCTGGCGTTGCCCATTGTAGCCTTTGACACGCCAACGAGACCGTCAGCCAAGTGAGGGTTCACGTTTCGCGGAAGCCGGAGACGGATGTCGCGCACGTTTGCTTCAAGCGCCTGTGCAGCTTCGTACGCGATCTTCGCCGAAACTGCTATCGCCGCGCATTTCTCCCCGTGAAAATTGAACGCTTCTCGGAAAAGTTCCGCGAGCACGTCTCCCTCCGCCATGTGTTGAGTAATATACGCAGAGTGTGTGTCTCTCGCCCAAAAAATGGCGTCCCATCCGGCTGAATACGGCTTTATGTCCACGACCGGTGATCCGTCGATAAGATCAAGCGGTTCGACGTATAGGAGTGGACCGTCCACCTTTACTAGATGTGTGGCACTGAGCGACAGTGGATTTGGCCGTACAGGCGAGCGCAGAGAAAAAACGCCGCGCTTTTCGAGCTGAGGGTTTATTTTTCGCGGCCTTACCATCAGTGGCGCTCTATCAGCCTTGTCAAACCAGCCGATGACATTTATGTGCGTATCGCTCTCTAAGCCTGTCAGCCCCGCCACAAACTCATCAAACACGTTGATGACTGCCGGAACGCCCTGCAGTGGCATATCACGTGATTGCGTCACTGCCGACTGCACCGTGCCAATGGCCCTTAGGTCGTACATAGCAACCCCCTTCACTTCGTTAAGGCAGTTCTAGTCGGCCAGCCACCGGCCGCCAAGTAGTCTTCGCTGACAAGCGGAAGCACGTTACTTTGGAAAGTACTTTGCGACATCTCGATCGACCGCTTCAGTAATGCTCGCGTAGCGGTCAATGAGCTCTGCCAGCTCTTTGGCTTTTAACTCGCATCCCTCTTTTTCCCTTAAGAGGCGCTTTTGGTGCCGATCCCGAGCGTAGGCAATGTGTAAGAAGGCAGTTTGTTGGTCAATGGACAATGCAGCGCGATACTCCTGCGCGGCAACATCGATATCGCCCTGTTGCTCATAGACAACGCCTAAGCCGCTGCGTGCAATAACATCATCAGGAGCAGCTTTTAGCGCTTTTCGGTAGCAATCTATCGCGCTTTCCAGCTCTCCTGACTCGTCGAGTGCAGCCCCAAGTCCGGTCAATGCCGTAGGATCGCTCGGGTCTAGTTTGAGCGCTTCACGGTACATTTGAATCGCTGCGCCTATGTCGTCGCTGTTCAAGCGGTCAATCGCTTGCGCTATATAATCGTCGACTGAACCCATGAGCGAGAAGTGCTCTGCTGACTTATAAAGCCCTTTCGTATGCGCTTGAGTAAATCCCCCGCGCGATCCTAGCGGAGCAGTTCCATAATGTTTTCCGAAAATACCCGACTCAGAGACGTTTCCGATAATCCCGTCCGCAGAATCGTCGATATTTCATCCAGTTGCGAACCGTAAGGTGTATCAGAGCCAAACAACACCCTGGTATCCCCAATAACCTGAACGGCTTTGGCAATGCAAGAAGTTAGCATGACGCGAGAGGTCTCTAAGTAAACGTTGTCGTTGCCACGCGCGACCTGAATGGCTTCTTCGACGCCGGTTGGCGTACAGACTTCTGAGCAACCCATGTGGCCCATAATAATCGAGAGCTCGGGAAAGCTTTGCGCCACTTGAGCAATCATAGGCGGAATCGGATCGTATGCGTAGCCAGAATGAAACAGTATCGGCACACGGAGCCCTACACACGCCTCAAGTAGGGGCAGCGTTTGCTCATCGGATGGATTGAACATCTGGCTGCGCGGATGGAGTTTCAACCCTTTCAATCCCAGCTGCTTGACCGCTCGCCGAACCTCGTCGACTGCGAGTGGATGCTGAGGATCGGTGCGGGCAAATCCGATGAATTTTTCAGGGTGAGCTGCGACGACTTTCGCTATGTAATCATTTGCAGTCGAAAACGCTTTGCCAGGCTTGATCTCATTGAACGGGAAGATTATACACTTTTGAACGTGCGATTGTTCCATCTTACGCAGAAGAGATTGGGGCAGCTGTGTGACTCCCTCTAAGTCCATGCCGATGTGATTATGTGCGTCTATTATCGCCCCGTTATACAGAAGCCGTGAGCGGTGTGCTGAGCCCGTTTTAGAGCGCGTCGCCATCTGTGCCTGTGCCATCCAATCAACAGTCCTATGAAGAGACGCCCTCATAAACCTAGCGTCTCGGCCCGCATGGTCTCCCGAAGCGCAGGAAAAACGTATGGAATGATTCGGTGGCCCGAGATCGCGGCAAGGGTGGCTTGATCGGGTCACGTTCATACAAATGAGTAGTCATCGCTAGAAACTGTTCAGTTGAGCTTGTATCGTTTGAGGCGCAGTGAGTTTGCGACTACAGATACCGAACTCATCGCCATAGCCGCTGCTGCTAACTCAGGGCGTAGAAACCCCAGCGCCGCTATCGGGATACCGATTGAGTTGTAAACAAGCGCCCAGCCGAAGTTCTGACGAATCGTCGTCATCGTCCTTTTTGAAAGCTTAATGCTCGCCACGACGCCGTGCAAGTCAGCTTGTAGCAGTGTGATATCGGATGCTTCAATGGCAACGTCGGTGCCGGTACCGATTGCGATGCCGACATCAGCCTCAGCGAGCGCGGCTGCATCGTTGATGCCGTCACCCACCATCGCCACGACATTGCCACCCTCCATAAAACGTTCAATTTCAGCGGTTTTGCCCTGCGGGAGCACTTCAGCGCGCACGCTTCGGATTCCGATCTGAGTTGCGATTGCAAGCGCGGCCGTCTGATTGTCGCCCGTCAGCATGCCTGATTGAATTCCCATGTCCTGCAGTTCCGCAACGACGCCGGCGGCTTCGCCTCGAACTCTATCAGCTAGCGCAATGCCTCCTGCTAGCGTACCGTTGACCGCAAGCAGCATGACGGTCTTCCCTTGCGCCTCTAATTCGCGGATCGTGGCACCCTGTCTGACTTCTATGCCGCGTGCATGCATGAGTGCCTGGTTGCCAAGGGCAACCTCGTCGCCATTTACCGACGCTGTAACCCCCTGCCCCCCCACAGCTTTGAAATCCTGTGGAGGGCTCGAGTCTATGCCCATTTCCGCGGCACGGCGTAATACTGCTCGCGCGAGCGGATGTTCGGAGCCCCGCTCAGCGCTGGCGGCAAACCGCAGAATATCTGCTTCCGACAATGCCGCGTCGCCAAAGACGTTTGTCACGGTAAGGACACCTTCGGTAAGCGTTCCGGTCTTATCAAACACGATTGTATCGATGTCCTCGGCACGCTCAAGGTATTCGCCCCCTTTGATCAGAATGCCGTTTTCGGCACCGAGACCAGTTCCGACCATCACTGCGGTTGGCGTCGCCAGCCCCAACGCGCACGGACAGGCAATGACGAGTACAGCGATCGTACGCAAGAGGACCTCATTTGACGGTAGCCCCAAAAACGTCCATGCCGCAAATGTGAGAAGAGCTGCTGCTACGACGCCCGGAACAAAATAGCTTGCCGCTCGATCTGCAAACCGCTGTATGGGCGCTTTTGACGTTTGGGCCATATCCACGAGCCGGATAATCTGTGCTAACGTAGTGTCTGCCCCGACCCTCGTCGCCTTTATTTTCAGCAGTCCTTCACGATTGATCGTCGCACCGATCACTTCATCCCCGGGCTGTTTATCGACGGGCACAGCTTCACCGGTAAGTAAAGACTCATCAACGGCAGACTGCCCCTCGGCGACGATACCGTCAACCGGAATCTTTGAACCCGAGCGAACAAGAACAATATCGCCGACCCGGACTTCGTCAGCCGGGACCGACCGCTCCCCCTCCTCCGTGATGATGATGGCAAATTCAGGCTTTAGCTGCAAAAGCGTCCGTATTGCCTCAGACGTGCTGCCTTTCGCGCGAGCTTCAAGATAGCGGCCGAGGAGCACGAACGCGAATATGAACACTGAGGTGTCGAAATACGTGTACCCCGGAATGAAAAAGGTGGTCGCCGTGCTGTACGCATATGCGGCGATCGTCCCTAACGAAATAAGAACGTCCATATTCGCGCCCCTGTGCGCGACCGAGATGATGGCCCTCCGGTAAAACCCATAACCAACGATAATCATGACGGGAGTCGCGACCAAAAACTGGAACACGGAGTTCATAAAGAACACCGGGATGGAAACAACGTAAGGAGCGAGCATCCCCAACAGGAGAGGTATCCCGAAGGCTATCGTGAAAATCAAGCGATTTCGATACTGTGCGATCTCACGTTCTCGAGACGCCCGTTCCCGGTCAAGCCGTGCTGTTTCCGCTATTTGCGGAACTTCTGTGACGTCATAGCCGGTGTTTCGTATTATTTGTATGAGCTTGTCAACAGTCACGATTGAGGGATCATAGTCGATGACCGCCTTGGCAGTCACCGGATTCACGCTCTCATCGATGACGCCTGGAATTTCTTTCAAGGCTGCCTCTATCGCCATAACGCACGAGGCGCACACGATGCCCACAACTTCAAGTTCTGCCCGCTCCGTGTCGACGTCATAGCCTACATCTCGTATAGCCTGCACGAGCTGTTTAGGGGCAACCGTGTCAGCATCATACGTTATCGTAGCTTGTCCCAGTGCAAAGTTGACGGTGGCGCTTGCAACCCCGCGTTGACCGAGAAGCTGCCTCTCAATCGTCAGTGCACACATCGTGCACGTCATGCCAAGTATCCTTAAGGTAACAGTGGTCTCGCGCATGTTCTGCCAGACGTTTTCTACCTTACCGATATGAGTTGAGGTCTATTGAAAGTATCTTGCCGAGCGCGACATCCATAGTCCTTAAAACTCAATAGCTGCCGTTGACACGCGGCGCCGAGAGCAGCGCCGACCACTCGTGCGATGCGACAACCTGCCACACGCTCCGTTCAGTGTGCTTGGAGCTCAGTCTAGAGATCCCCGCGCTGCACTTTTTCTCCGCAGAACTTTTCCAAATCGAGGCAACCAGCTCAAATTATGCTTGCGCGAGATTACTAAGGGCACCTGCCATAATGATGGCATCGCCGAATGCAGCTCCAGCCCGGGAGGTATCAACGAACGTGTAGGGGATGCCAAAAAAAGGCGCGCCGTGTCCCTTACCGTCTCCTAGAAACACGAGTGTGCGAAAAATTAGGTTGCCGCTAACCCCGTCTGGCGCAACAAGTATGTTCGATGATTCTGTCGCGTCTTCAATAAGAATGTTGTAATTCGTTGCATCAAGGCCAGCGCTGCGGAGCTGCTCGGTTAACGCCTCTGCGCTTGCAAGTGTCCGATCAACGGCCTCCGTCCTACCTTTATCCTCAGATCTTCCGCCAGACAAAACACCTACTTTCGGACGCACGTTGAGCGCGGTTAGGAGCTGTGCGGTCTCCGTGACGAGATGAGCTCGTGCGATGGTTGATGTGCCTTCATCGATACCTACCGGAAGCAAAAAGAATTGCTTGCCGGCCGCGGTCGAGAGCAGCGCTGACCGACACATGTGACGGGCTCCGATCTGCAGTTTGAGGTGCTGCAGCGTCTTTTGTGCACTTATCGTGCCCCTTACGGCTGCGTCAATCGCGCCGTCCACAAGCATTTCGACGAGTTTTTGCTCTGGCTCAGGCGTTTTTACGACGTCTCGTCCCGCTCGTTTAACATGCCCGACGAGCACAACATCGGAGAAGCGTCCGGCCCTCGCGACTCCGCGCATGAGCCCCGAATTTGCATTTCCGACTCCGATGCCAACTCGGCTCCGCGATTGCGCGGCGCAGCGCTCAAGCTTCCTCAAGATATCGCGCGCCATCGTTACACCGTGACAATAGGCTTCTTTGTATTACATGAACGCCGATAGGCTGATAAATCCTTTTGCATCGCTCTGCCACTTATGCCATCACTGCGAACGGCGGACAATACGTATATAAGACAAGGCCGCAAATCTTGGCTAAAATAGGCAAAAGGTGATGGGATGCGTATCGATGACATCAACAAGAAGATCTTGTACTTGCTCCAAAAAGACGCTCGCATGACGTATAAGGACATTGCCAGAGCGCTAAACAGATCAGAATCGACGATACGTGATCGTATCTCTATCATGGAAGACGAGGGCGTGATCAAGGGTTACTCCGCCGTGATAAACAAGGAGAAAGTTGGACTCAACTGCAATGCCCGGGCGTTCGCGAAGATCGATCCGAAAAATCTGGACGCCTGCATTAAAGAGCTCCAAAAGATAGAATCGGTGTATCAAATCAACCAGATTTCGGGCGGCCACAACCTAGAATTCTCAATCGCTGCAACGGATTACGACCATTTGCGGAGCATATTAAAAGAACACGTATCTCCGTTAGGGATAAACGACCTAACGATCAATATCATCATGAATTCGGTCAAAGAAGAGGGGCCCATACAAATCCCGTGAGAACTGGACCGTCACACAAGGTTCCCGCCACCTTTTTTTGACGGCGCCGACGAAACGCTTCAGGAGGATATCCTATCAAATCCGCGTACGAGCATGCCACGCAAGACGTCCACTAGGGATTCAATGGAGCTCCGCACCTGTTTCGTCGTGTCTCTGTCCCTGATAGTCACCGTCGAATTTTCGGTAGTTTCGTGATCGATAGTAACCGCGAACGGTGTTCCGATCTCGTCTTGTCTTCGATATCGTCGCCCAATCGTGCCTGAGTCATCGTACTCGACCAAAAAACCCGCACGTCGAAGGAGGCGAAAAACCTCCAAAGCTTTTTCGTTCAGCACTTTCACCAAGGGAAACACCGCTACTTCGACGGGGGCTATATCAGGCGACAACCGCAGCACGATTCGCCTTTCCCCGTCGATTGTGTCTTCATCGTAAGCGTGTTCAAGAAGAGTGTAGATAGATCTGTCGATGCCAAACGATGGTTCGATAACGTGTGGGGTCACAAAGTCCCCTGAGACGGTCTGTCTAATAGTTTCGATCGCGTAGCCCTCGGGGTCTACGATGCGCCCGTCGAAAACGATAGGGCCTTCAGGGTCACGGATCGTTGAGAGAAAAGCTGCTACCTGTTTTGCTTTGCCCTTATATTTTGGACCCAGATATCCCATGTTTGGACGAACGATGATCCGCTCCACTTCTTTAGGTTCGTCATAAGGCACAAAAACCGCCATTTGGAGGCCACTTTGCCGCTCATGTTGTTTCAGATCGTAGTCCGTTCGGTCTGCGATTCCTGCAAGCTCAATCCAGCCGTGTTGCGTAAGTCCCTCCGCATCCCAGCAGTCGACCGCATAATGTGCCATCTCATCTGGCAAGTGCTGTCTGAACCTCAGTCGCGATTCCCGCACGCCCACGCGGGTAAAAAACGCCTGGCAGCGGGCGATGTGGTAGGCCAAATACTCGTGCGCGATGATGTTTCGTTCGCATGCAGTTTTGACTGAGGCCGTGCCTGCGAAATCCTTTGACAGAATATTGATTTCCACGTTAGCTACTTCATCGAACCGAGGATGGTGGTTCTTTTCGCGCGGATCCACAAACACTTCGACTTCGGCTTGGGTAAATTCTCGCAATCTGATTACGCCTTGGCGTGGCGATATTTCGTTTCTGTATGACTTTCCAATTTGCGCGACGCCAAAAGGCAGTCGGTCTCTGTAAAATCTCAGAAGCCTCGGAAAGTCAGCAAAAATCCCTTGTGCTGTTTCAGGTCGAAGGTACCCCTTTCGCTGGGTCCCCGGCCCTATATGAGTGGTAAACATCAAATTGAAATCGTGCACTTTCCCCAAAGGCCCTCCGCAATCCGGGCACATAATGTCGTAAGAATCCATCAGTTCCTGGGTCTTTTCGCTCGACGGCACGCACGCATCGGCAATGTCAGGATCGCAGAGATCGGCAGCGATTCCCCTGCTTTGGAGGTACTCTGTAACGACGTGATCTGCCCTCAAAGCTGTCTGACAGTTCACACATTCAACGATGAGATCCACGAAGTTTGATAAGTGCCCGGAGGCGAGGAAAACCTCTTCAACCCCGATAGTGGGCGTTTCAATCGGGAGGGCGCTCTCGCCCACGACAAAGATGTCTCGCCACGCGCTTTCGACTCTGTGTTTCAGCATCGCACCAACAGGGCCGTAATCCCACAGTCCTGCAACCCCCCCATAAATCTCATACGAGGGCCAGAGAAATCCGCGTCTCTTTGCCAACTCCAAGACCCGGGCCTTTAAGCCATCGATGGAAATGTCCCGACGTTTGTCAAGCTGCATGACGAGTTCTTCTTTACCCCCATTTACTTCGCTGGAAACCGCGCGCTTTGAGAATTCTCACTTCGTAATGCTCGCCTTGCCGCCGCGATTGGTGCAGGCCCAACCTACTCGTGGCGCGCATTGCTGGCGAGAGAATCGATTCCACGGATAAGCTGAATGATTCGGAGCCCGCGCTCTATGCATTCGAGCTGCGTGTGGATTCGCGCTAAGTCCGTTTCAGCTCTCATCTCGATCGCCAAGTTTGATATTAGTTCGGTTATCACGTCGTCCAAGGGCACGCGTTGACGCGTGCTCTCTGATTGCGTCGATTGGACCGCTTGTGTCGAAACCTTCGCGGGACTTTCTGATGTCCGAATAGCGTTTTGCATCGCTCTGTACGTACAAACAGGACACGTCGTCTTGCCTTCAAACTTGAACAGTGGAGACTTGCAGGCGACGCAGTGATCGGCAAGCATCTTGCCACCGCGTTCGAGCATCTGTGATATTTGCTCTAGCTCTCGATCATCTAAGGCCATACGAGTTCTACATAGCGATTATCGTTGAAAAGCTTTGTGAGGGGCGCCAAACGACTGCCACGCTGCGCTCGAGCCTCGTACCTGACAGCGCGCTCGCGCTCGCCTACATTCACGTCATAGCAGCGCGACTGAAAACGTCAAGGAGCGCCAAAACGTGCTTGTTCCCCCGATCTAACTTCTCGGCAAGCCTGAGATCGAAAAGGCCCTCGCTGATTTCGCCAAGCGACAGAAAGCAGAGACTGCGCAAAGCGTACACTGACCAGTTCATACCGTGCGCGGAAATGCAACGATCAGTACACGTCAGAGCCGCAGTAAAGTCACCCAGTGCAATCAGTGAGATGGCCTTGTTGTTTGAGATCTCAAACAAACCGGCTTGTATCGATTCTGCTGCATCAAAGCACTCGATCGCGACGTCGAACTCATTCAGCCTCTGCAACGTGCAGCCTTTGTTGTTATGCGACTCTACGTAGCGCGAGTCGAGTGCGCTGGCCTTATCAAAACATTGGATGGCAATTGCGTAGCGCCCTACAAAGTAGTTGCAGAGCCCCTTCTGATTCCACGCGTGCACGTACGCGGGCTCAAGTCTGATAACCTCATCAAATCGCGCGAGGCTTTCGAGATATTTGCCTGACAGCGCCAATGCATAAGCCTCGTGGTAGACCCAACCGACTCGCCTGTCTGACAGTTTCTTGCTTGCGTAGACGTGGGGGGCAGGCTGGTGCTTCATTACAGTAGCGACACTAGACGCAAGAAAACACGTGTCACGGGCAATTATTCTAAAATCGATACCGAAATGCCGTTTGAGATTTCCGATACCTTGAAAGTCCTCTCGAGACGACGTTTGCGTATTGTTCACAGGCAAGCTGCTGCCCTGCGATCAGCTATTGCTTTTCGCGTTCTTGTGAAGTCGGGACCAACTTAAAAGCCACAAATAGAGACGCCAGGTCACGTTCCGTTCGAAAATACATCGCTAAAGTCTGAGCTCCAATAGTCGATGCCCATTTTCTTAAAGTCCTTTTCTGTCATCTTGTGAACAGGTACGATCAGTGCCGCATTCATCACATTGCAGCCTTTGCACCCGTCCGTGTAAAGCGCCTTTCTTGAGCGTGCCATATGTTGCCTCTGATCAACTAATCACGTGTGCGCGATCCCCTACCATAAATATGAGCCAGTTTTTCGGATCTTTCAAACGAATGAGCTCGTACACGCCCTCAAGCTTCTTGCCGAGCAGGACGACCTTGATCTTTTCTTCGTTCTTTTCAAGCAAATAATAATGCCCGGCATCGTATATGCGGACTATCCCGGCGCCATAGTGACCTTCTGCGATCTCTCCCTCGAACCCGATGTAGTTCACATCGTGATCCTCAACCTGCACTGCGAGACGCCTAACTTTCTTCTCGCGAGGGACTTCTTTCGGAATCGCCCAGCTCTTCAATGTTCCGTCCATTTCCAAGCGGAAGTCGTAATGATGGTGCGACGAGAAATGTTCCTGAACGACGAAACGATTGCGCGGATATCGTATCATTATACGTGTTAGGACAAGGTGCAATAAACACTTTGCAGTAAAGAGTTTATTGATGCCGTAGGCAATAAACGTTGCCCGGCAGCTGCTTACAGCTGTGTGCGTCCCTGTAACGCCCCAATTGAGCCTCGACAGGCGAGGTGTTCTGTAACGTTACTGAGAGGCCGCGTCGACAGAATGAACGATTTTTATGGCCCTTTTGCGAAACAGAAAGATATAATAGCGGACGACGCTAAGGACTGCTAAAGAATGTTGGAAGGTTTCAAATGAAGGTAAACGGCGTAAAAATTGACAATACCTACGCAGAGGCATTTCCTGTCTATGCCGCACGTGTTTTAATCACAGGCGCGACGACAGCGCTTGCCGAAACTGCCGCAACGGTTGCTACCGGATTTGCCACATCAGTCATCGGCTGCAGCGCCGAAGCGGGAATTGATCGCTATGTGCAGCCGAGTGAGACTCCCGACGGCAGACCCGGGGTTATTATTATGGTTGTTCACCCGTCGAAGAAACAGATAAAGAGCAACCTCATCGAAAGGATAGGAGAATGCGTTCTCACCGCAGCAACAACTGCTGTTTTCAACGCGCTGGAATCTGAGGAAACCGTGCCCGTCAAACTCCACTTCTTCGGCGACGGCTACGAGTATCAGACCACGGTCGGCGGACGAGCTGTGTGGGCAATCCCCATACTCGAAGGAGAGTTCATCTGTGAGGAGAGCTATGGCGTGCAAAAAGGCGTTGCAGGGGGCAATTTCTTCATCTACGGCGAGACCCAAGGTTCAGCCCTGCTGGCTGCCCAGGCAGCTGTCGGGGCAATTAAGTCGGTTGATGGAACTATAACCCCGTTTCCAGGTGGAATTGTTGCATCAGGATCCAAGGTGGGTTGTCCAACGTATTCGACGTTTATGAAAGCCTCCACGCACCACCGACTTGCTCCGACCCTCAAAGACAAGATACCAGATTCGTTCGTCCCAGACGGCGTAAAGTCGATTTACGAAATAGTAATATGCGGCCTAAGCGAAGAGGTCATCGCAGAAGCGATGAAGCGGGGGATGCTTGCCGCGGCGCACGCAAAAGGAATCGTGGAGATCTCAGCAGGCAACTATGGTGGAGAGCTTGGACCATTCAAGTTCAACCTTCACGAGATACTGAGCGATTACGCTGATTCAAAATAATCGCTGCGGGCTCTGTTTGTCAATACCGGCCTGGAAGAGCCTCAGTCTTGGCGGTAACCAAAAGAGATAAGTATACTCTCCCGTAACTTACGAAAGATGATGGTTCATGGGAACCAAAGAGTAGTTCTAAGGTGATAGGTGAAGGAAAATGGTGAAATTAGGAATCGCGAAAATAGGTAATATCGTCAGCGGTTTGATGACTGATTTGCTTCTCGACGAGCGCGCGGACCGCGAGGACTTTGAAGCGGTGACCGTAACGAGCGGCACGAAGATGAAAGAGGAAGATGCAGAGAAGGTTGTCGAAGCGCTGCTGAAATTTGAGCCAGACTTGTGCGTAGTGGTGTCTCCTAATGCGGCTCAGCCAGGCCCGACAAAGGCACGAACATTGCTGAAAAATGCCGGGAAGAAAGTTGTTGTCATCACAGACTCAGGCAAGCTTAAGGACAAGCTTGAAGAAGAGGGAGGGTTCGGATACATTCTTATAAACGCCGACGCGATGATTGGTGCTCGGAGAGAATGGCTTGACCCCATAGAGATGGCCATTTACAATGCCGACCTAATGAAGGTTCTGGCCGCGACCGGTACATTTAGGGTGCTCCAAACTGCGCTCGACACGTGCATTACAGCTATCAAAGAGGGCAAAGAATGCGAGCTGCCCAAGATTGTGATGACGGCGGAAAAAGCGACGATCAATGAGTTCAGTAACCCGTACGCCCGCGCGAAGGCGATAGCGGCGTACGAAATGGCCGCCAAAGTTGCCGATGTCAACGTTAAAGCCTGCTTCATGACGAAAGAGTGGGAAAAGTACGTCCCGCTTACGGCTGCATCTCACGATATGATGCGGACTGCCGCTAAGCTCGTCGACGAAGCTCGTGAAATGGAAAAAGCTGACGACACTGTAAAGAGAGCACCTCACTCGAAAAACGGTGCTATTCTTAACAAGACCAAGCTGATGTCAAAGCCTGAGTAATAGCCCCTCTATTACTCACTTTTTACTTTTTTTTTGACCGCGTCTGAGGGTCTATCTTCTCTTTTTTTGGCGATCTAGTTTTGATCGCTGGCGTTGCTAGATAGTCCGCTAGTCGAGTATGAACGGGCTCACGTAGAGTCCGTCGATCTGTATCAGACGTTTTAAAGAATCAGCTTTAAACGGGATTATCCAGGCGCGTTCCGCGCTGTCCCATTGAGACCCAGGCACTTGCTTTAGCTTGTCCTCGATCTCGTGCGTATCCCCGAATACCTTGACCCACTTCTTATTGCGCGTTCCCACAGCCCACGTATTTTGCGAAGACGTGCACAAGCAGTGCACGGTCGGGTGCAATACAACGCCTCCGTTCTTCAGGCTCTCAATCGATGTTCGGTTGATCGGAAATCGCCATACCCTTTCCTCTTTGTCCCAGAACCCCCCTTCTGTAGCGCTTGGCCTATTACGTTCACTTATAGTGCTTCCGCGGACAATCAAGGTTGTGCAGTCTTCATCCAGTTCGCACAGAAGCCTACCCTCTACGTGGTGTTCTCGCAGCGGCTTCTGCACCGAGTTTCTTTTTGCATCCAGATGCTGCGAGCCGTTGTTTCGGTCAGTCTTCTGGGTTCGATCTTCTTGAGAGGTGTCAAGAGTTTTTAGAGCAATCTTCGCGTGCAGCCTGACGTCTTCGTGCGCGCTCTGCATTGCCGCTTGAGTCAAGATGTCGCGCGCCGTCAAATCCGTGTTTCCAGAGGCGAGCGCAACCGCTTCGAGTGCATCGACGGCTTTAAATCGCTGGTGCTCATTTTCATCATCGAGTGCCTTTGAAAGCACGTCAACTCTCTTGTAACGGGTCAGCCGGTCGAAGTCATATTCACCCATCTCTATCACCAGCGATTCGTTTCTTATCTTAATATGTACGGGAGCAAAATATAAATATTTACCTAAACTATGCGCGGGACACGCTCACAGGCCTTCCTAACAGCCTAGGACGCGATATTGAAAACCGTCGCCCCCAACGCAGTCGTATTGTCGCATATTTCAAGCAAAAAAGGGCACCTAAAGTGAGTCTTGGCTCGCATTGGTTAGATTGTCTGCGTCAGCGTTCGCGGTCAGTCCTTCAGACGACTCTGGCGTTTTATAGTTGGGAAACGTCCATTCATCCTTTTCGATTGCGCGCATTTGTTCGCACTTTGCTTTTGCAGCCTTTAAAGCGCCGCGCCACGAGCCATAGTCTTTGACCGCTTTGTTGTACACGTCCGGATGTTCTGCTTCGGCACTGATTGCCGTCATATCGGACCGATTTCGGTACAGTGCAATAATGTCGTCAACCACGTCGTAGTTCAGGGCTGCCTCGAGAGCTCTTTCAAGGGTTCCATAAATGAGTTCAGCTACAAGCGTCAATTTCGGATTGTCATATAATCCGTCCACCCCCAGCTGCCGAATTTTCTCTCGGATGAAGTTTTCGAGCTCTGCGTCCGACATTCACAGCTAATATGCCGTATGAGTATAGAAGCGTTACGGTATTAGAAACCGTCCTAAGCGACGGCCAGCGCTTTGAACTGCGTCGTCAGCAGAACGCTGATATTGGGCGGTGAGTCACTCGCTTTCGCTGACGTACTCTCTGGCGGCTTCTAAGGCTCTTATGAGCTGATCGAGTGTCGCGGGCGTAACCTGTATCGCGAAACCGTCTTTCGTCGGATAACTCTCAGTGCCGCGCCGGATCCACTTGCGAATGCTGAGTATCTTGGTCGCGGTGTCTTCGCTCTCCGAGACGCTGATCCTCAGGGCGACGCTTTTTGAACCCTCGATCTCAACGCCCCACAGTTCTTTCCACTCCACGTGACCCTCCGTTTGCCTTTATGGCGATTAAGCTCTATCCTCACAATTTGGCGCCCTCTTGATCGTGACGCTTTGCGAGTTCTACCGGATCACCAGCTGCTCTCAGCGAAACGCATTCAATGCCTTTCACGACGAGTGCCCTCTTGCCGTCTCCGTATTTGACGCCAAGACAAGGGACAATCCGCTTTGTGAGCATCAGTGTGGGTAGCACTTATTTAAACACGTTGCATGCGTGATCCTGGAGCGACACCAAAAAGTCTGATGCGCGATCGTCGATCTCGTGCGTTGGCTTTTTTTGAGCCGACACCCGAGCACAGATGGCAAAAGCTACCTATAAATACAAGCTGGCCGAACGTCTCGGCCTCAGCGATGGCAACGCCGCTGCTTACCAAATCAAACGTCTTAAGACGCCAGCAGCTCTCACGCGATACACGATTCAAATCGATTGGCGGAAGATCGGTTTTCTCGCAGATTTTGTCATCCTTGCTGAATCGGATGAAAAAGCGGCGCTTCGGCGTTGGAAAGGCACCTCGTCCTTCTTCAGGACTAATACGAAAAGCACCTTGGCAAAGTGCTTCTACTACCAACCTCTTCTGGGTGCGTATTGCTGAGGGATATAGTCACTGTTACGGCGACAAAACGATGCTTGTAATCACCGGCAGGAGGACAAACGATCTCGATATTGCCTCCTTCGCGGAAAACTACACAGCCCGAGCATTCCAGGGCATACGAACAACGCTTATGACGACGCGAGACAGAACTGTGGGCAACTTCGTGATACGGAGCGATGCCGTCGACACCTTACGCCTTCTTCGAGGCAACAGGCCTATCTGAAGAAAAGATCAGTCGAATGTCAAAGTGTTGAGTCTCAACCACGTTAACTAATCGTGCTTTCCCCGAAACCAGACATGAAGTTTCTAATTCTTGGAGTGATGAACCTAACAAACAAGTAAAACACGAAGGCGATGGTTGTTATAAAGAAGCTCACTGGGTACGGCTCAAAAAAAGCAATAAAGAGCCCCAACCACGTTGCTATCAGAGCAATGACTACAGAAATAATTATGACTCGCCCCGGTCGTTTTGCCAATCGCTGAGCCGTCGCAGCTGGCGTGACCATCAATGAGAAAATGAGGAGGACACCAACTACTTGAACCGCAAACGACGTTGCGACCGCGACTAGGAGCATGAAAATTATGCCGAGCAAAACTACGGGCATTCCCTTTGCTTCCGCCACATCTTCATCGAGCGATGCAAACAAGAGAGGTCGATATACAAGCGAGATGAGAACCAGAATTATCACGCCGGCAACGAGGGTTAAAAGGACATTGCTGAAACTGATGCCCAGTATTTCTCCAAACAAGATGGAGTACGCTTCAGTTGCATAGCCGGTGTAAAGGCTGAGGAACAACACACCTAGGCCAAGCATGAATGCGAGAACTATTCCGATTTCGGCGTCGCGATTAGCGGCTCGTCGGCCAAGCGCGGCTATCCCAAGTCCGCCCACGCTTGTGAAAAGGAGAAGACCGTAAACTGGGTTGACCCCGATTAATACGGCCGCCGCTGCCCCAGAGAAACCGATGTGGGAGAGCGCGTGCGCTGCGAATGAAGAACGACGCAACACAACGAAATAGCCAACAATGCCCCCGAGGATTGCGACTACTGTTCCTGCCTCGAAGGCGTGCTGCATGAACTGGTACTGAAGCATCTGCTGCAGGTCGATCCATGGATTAATGCTGAAGGTCATTCTGGTTGACACCTGTGGCTATCTTCAATGCCTACAATTGCAATGTTGCCCCTAGAGTCTCGAAGAACCTCAACTTGAACTCCGAACAAAGCCGAGAGACTTGCTGACGTCAGGACCTCTTTCGGCGTCCCGGTCGCCACCTTGCCGTTAGCGATGTAAACCACTTTATCGAGATACGGCAAAAGGGGGTTGATGTTGTGGGCGATCAAAAGTGCAGTCACGTTGCGCGATCGAACTACACCATTTATAAGCTGAAGCAATTCTCTTTCGCGCCTGATGTCAAGATTCGACAAGGGTTCATCGAGCAAAAGGAGGGTGGGTTCGCTTACCAGCGCCTCTGCCAGAAATATCCTCTGCAGTTCTCCGCCCGACAATGCTCCGAGAGAGCGATGAGCCAAGTCTGTAGCTCCAACGTCTTTCAGCACGTCAAAAGCAGCTTTGCGGTCTTCGTGGGAAAACAGGCCCAGACCCCATTTTTTGCCGGAGAATCCCAGTCGCACAAGTTCAAGGGATTCAAGATTTGTGTCATCGTCGAATATGTGACGCTGAGGAACGTAACTAATCTGCGGATTGCCACGTTTGGGCGCTGCATCGAATATCTTGATCGTGCCGCTGACGGGTTGCTGCAAACCAAGGAGCAAACGAAACAGAGTTGTCTTGCCCGCTCCGTTAGGGCCGATAACCGCTACAAACTCGCCGCGATTGATTGATAAACTGGCGTCTCGCCAAACTATGTTATCTGAGTAGCCCGCCACTAGATTCTTGGACGTGATGATCTCGTGTTGTGCACTCATTCGTTATTTCCCAAGGGCTTGTTGGTTAAGCGCGTTCTGAAGAATGATTAACTGCGCATTCATCCAGACTTGGAACGAGACATCGGGCGGTTGGATAGTCTCCGTCACTGGAACGATCGGAATGTTATGTTGAGAGGCCAATGCTTCGGTGCTCTGAGCGAGCGGCGTCACCGTTTGCTCATTATAGACCAGCACTTTAACGGTTCCATTCGTAATAAGCTGATCGAACTGCACGATGCTCTGCGCTGGGGGATCATTTCCTTCCGCGACGGCTTCCATGAATGCGGGAGGAGATACAACGTCAAGACCAGCGGCGTTCGCCAGATACACGAAGATGTTCTCTGTTGATGCTACTTTCACGCCTCCAAACTGTTGCTTTATCTCAGCGATACGCCCGTTGTATTCCGCGAGCGATGCTTTCAACGCATCATACTGCTGCGTATAGTATGAAGCATGAGAGGGATCTATGGAAACAAGATCCTGATACATAGCCTTGACTGTTTCATTCACATAAGTAGGGCTGTACCAGAAGTGAGGATTGGCATCAACTGTCTGGTTAACGAGTTCCTGCACGTTTAAGACTACTTGATGTGGAGTATTACTTGATGCTATAAGCTGCTGAGCCCATGTGTCATATCCGGCTCCGTTAATAATTACCAACTGGGCATTTGCTATTGCTATGGCGTCACCGGTATTGCTTTCGTATTCGTGAGGGTCAGCATTGGGGTCTGAAACGATGCTCGTCACACTAACCCGCGTTCCGCCAAGCTGAGTTATCAGACTGCCCCAGAAATTTTCGGCGGCAACGACGTGTATCACTCCACTGGAACTTGTAGTGCTGGAAGTTGTAGGGTTTGCGAGATAAATGCCTGCGAAGGCTGCCGAGACAATCAACGCAGCCGAAACGGCGGCAATAATTGCATAACTAGTTCTCCTCATTGTATTACCCTCTCGGTATGCGCACTGCAGTCAGCCAAGTCTCCGCCGGCGAACGGCAAGTTTACCTGAAAGATTGCAAACGATGCTGCTGCCACCATCACCGTGATACCGACCGCTCTGCGGTGATGGTCTGCCGGCGCGCGAGGAGGAGGGCTGTCGTAATGAGCACGGCCGCCAGGATCCACCAAAAGATTAGAAACTGGACCGAAAAGGCCCCGTCCGGCAAATGAATATGCGCCATTGACAACTCCCGCGCGGTGCGGCGCCACACAGTGCACAGCGCCATCTTACGCGTGTGTCTTATCCTACTCTACATATATAAGTATACTCGTTTCGCTAGAGTAGGAATGAGTAGTAATACCGCGCCACGTTCGCGAAGAGCTCACTCCGGCGGTTGCACGAGCAATTCGACCCCTTGCCGTAGCGCTTTGAGAGCTGCGTCAAGCTCTGCCGCACACGCTTGGAGCATTTCATCGATTTCCCGTTGCTTTTTCCAATCTGCGATGCCCTGCCGCACTTCGTTGAGCCGTTCCTTGGGTACGTAGCGCCACTTCCCGTGCTGCCGTGAGGGCTCAAAATAGTAGTACGGGCCGTGCAACGCGCCAGACCTACAGCGACAGCTCCGCTTGCCGCATCGCAGGTGCCGTTTTCGCAGTGAGCCTGGAAGCGGATTCAGCTCAGCGCGCTTGTCGGTTAGCGCGGCAATATTATTAATGAGTTCGTTGCTCTGGTGCAACAAGCGTCTCACAGTGGCGATCTCTGTGCCGGCACCAATTGTATCTCCCAGCGCCTCAGTCAAGCCCCCGCGATCATCTGTCATCATGATAGCATTGCATTGCCTATACTAAACATATTTCAATCGGTTGCCCACTAAGTTTAGATTTCACATCTCAGGTTCTAATCGATCTTCTAAAAAACTGTAAAACTGCGTCTAAAGACGTCTGGATTACATATTGCGAGCTCGGATATCGAATAGGAGCGAACAAAAGCGTTATAAAGCTACGGGAGTTATTCCTAGAAGAGAGTCCCCAACGTTATGCGCGCGTTTTACATTGGCCGCTTTCAGCCGTATCACTTCGGACATCAAGAAGTCCTCGAAGAAATAGCCCGCGAATGCGAGGAGATCATCATCGGTGTCGGTAGTGCTCAGCTGAGTCATACGTTTTCAGATCCGTTTACGGCCGGCGAACGAATACTAATGGTCACGCGCTCGCTCAGAGATCTTGATGCCTTACTCTACGTGATACCAATCGAAGATATCCGCAGAAACGCGGTATGGGTATCGCACGTGATGGCTATGACGCCCCTTTTTGACGTCGTTTACAGCAACAATCCGTACGTTATCCGACTCTTCAATGAGACACGATTTGAGGTCAAGTCGTCTCCGCTCTATCAACGTGAAGTCTACTCGGGCTCAGAGATTCGAAAAAGGATGCTGCGTAACGAACCCTGGCAGCATCTCGTCCCGCAAGCTGCGGTAGAGGTCATTGAACAAATCGACGGCGTGAATAGGCTAAAAGAAGTTTCCAGAGAGGATAAAACGTCTGATCTTGGCACGCTGTAAGCGCGTCTGTCTTGCTTTTCACGGTGCTGTCGCCCGAAAACACGCTTAGAGGTATCAAAGTCAAATGCGCCACTGTCAAAAGCGGGCCCCGCGCAGTGTAAAATCGTCGATAGTCTAGATTTCCGACGAGTGGCCGGTTCGCCAGACGAAATTCCTCTCCCGCTTTGGGTGGTTTTGTCGGAGGCATGTGGTATCACGAAGCGCAAAAGGTTCGCTTGCCGCAAGTACTGCAGAAAATGCAATTGGCTGTACCCTCATTTTCCACGAACGTAAAAAAAAAGTGGTGATGCTTTAGCAAGGTTCCTGCAAGGCAACAAAAACACTCGCAAAATGTTGAAAAACGAGTTCTGCGCTCACTCAGAAACGCTGCTAACTTCCAGTCCAAGCACCTCGCCGGGGTCAGCGTTGCATTATGTTAACCAAGCGAACGATGTAAGTGTTGCCAATGTGCTCCCATTTGTAATTGTATTTGTACTTAGGGAACCTGTTTTCGAGTTCCTTCAGCTCGGTGAGTCGTTGGTCTAAGCACCGCTGTGATTTGCAGACGAATACAAACCTCCATTTTGGAAGAGCTCGCGGATCGTCAATAAATTTCGCCATATGAAGAAGGCCTTATTATTGAATCACCACGCAGTGCTGGGTGAACGCATTACTAGAGTCTTTAGCATGCAACTGCGGGCGGGGCGTTTTTTCTCAATCTCCACGTGTAAATGGTAGCTTTTGCAAGATAATGGTTATGGAAAATCGTGGAGCCTTCTTGGAGCCGGCTCGTGCTAACTCTCGTGCGTCAGCGACAGTAAACGGTAAGCACGTGACGCCAGACTTTAAGAACCTTCTTGCGTCACGCCCGGGGTGGCTGGCCAGCGTCGCAGCACGCAGTCGATCGGATTTTCCGTATATGCATCATATTCGGGCTCTAAATACCTGCAGCTAGTTTTTATAGTAATGTGAAGAGATATAGCTACAATGCACCTTACTAGGGATGAAGAAGATGTCCTCGCGGGCGAATCGGGCGCCGTCAAACAAAAATCGATGGAGATCTTGGTCGCACTCGGCGATATCTACAACGCTGAAAGACTTGTTCCAATCGAGAGTGCGCAAATCGCCGGTGTTTCGTACAAAACAATTGGCGAAGCTGGGCTAGAGTACCTTACAGACCTGAGCGGAAAAGTCGTCGTTCCGACAATGCTCAATCCCATGGGCATGGACCGATATAAATGGAGAGAGATGGGAATCAACGAAACCTTCGTAGAAAGACAACTGGCCATAATCAGACGATACGAAATGCTCGGAATCGATGCCCAGTGCACTTGCACGCCTTACTATGTTAGTGCTCCACGAGCTGGCGCCCATTTGAGCTGGGCTGAGTCCTCTGCGGTATCTTATGCGAACTCCGTTCTTGGAGCGCGCACCAATCGAGAAGGAGGACCCAGCGCACTTGCTGCTGCCCTCGTCGGGAAGACTCCTAACTACGGCTACCACCGCCACGAGAACAGGGTTCCAGATATCTCAGTGAGAATAGATTTTCCCTTGGCCGGAAGCGATTTTGGCGCACTTGGATATATAGTTGGCAAGATGGTCAAATCACAGGTGCCACAGTTTTCCTTTGTTGCCCCACCGAACGCAGACGAGCTGAAAGCTCTGGGCGCCGCAATGGCCGCCTCAGGCTCTGTGGCTCTTTTCTTTCCCAAGGAGCGAGCGATGCCACGTGAAATCCTCGAACTAGGCCGTTCAGACGTTGACATCTATTCATCGAGCGAACCCGACGTCGTCGTGCTGGGGTGCCCACACTGCTCACGCTCAGAACTCGCAGACATCTCGCGCCTTTTAGAAGGACGCACGGTCGCGCGGCCTCTATGGATCTGCACTTCGCGGTTCGTGGCCGATCGTTCCAGCTCAGTGATATCTAGCATTGAAGCGAGCGGGGCTCGCGTGATCTGTGACACTTGCATGATCGTCTCCCCGGCGTTTGAAAAACAAAGAATGATGGTTAATTCCGGAAAAGCTCTCGAATACGGGCCAAGCTTGTGCAATTCGCACACATTCATGGGAACGACAGCGAATTGCATCGCGGCCGCGTGTACCGCGTGAACCTGCATCGCGACGGGGTTACCCATGCTCAAGCGAATAAAAGGACGAATAATAGCGAAAGGAATTGGCGAAGGGCCTGCTGTAGTTACGCGTCAACCGCTCTCGTTTTTAGGAGGCGTAGATCCCAAGGAAGGAGTTATAACGGATCCACATCACGAGCTGCGCGGCACGTCAATTGCAGGAACGGTTCTGGCTTTTCCGCAGGGCAAGGGATCGACCGTCGGATCTTATGTGCTTTACCAGCTCAAAAGAAACGACAAGGCCCCGGCCGCAATTATTAACGCCTCGAGCGAAACAATTGTTGCTGTCGGGGCGATCATATCAAACATCCCCCTCATTGACAAGCTTGAGGTAGACCCAATCGCAGCAATCAAGCCCGGATCACACGTTCTCGTAAACTGCGTCGAAGGTTTTATTGAGCTGGAAAAGTGACCGAACAAACCGATTTAGATCGCATTAACGCGGTGTTCCGCGTGTACGAGGTACGAACCAACGGGTCTGTCATCAAGTATTATGGCGAACCTAAGGTCGACAGCAAGACGCTTTTCACGCATCTTTGGAACGACTTCGCGCAGAGAGGTTACGATATCGAACTCCGGCGCGAACACTGCGAGTATGTGCTCATGGCTACGCCTATGCGCGACTCCGGCGAAAAAAAGCACATCAACGTCATTCTTGCAATCGCCACCGTTTTCGCCATTATGCTCACCGGCGCCGTCCTGTTTTACAGCGTCAACCCTTTTGCGCAGCCCTTGCTTATCTATAGGGGCTTGCCTTTCGCGGCTGCGGTCATGTTTGTGCTAGGCTCGCACGAGCTGGCTCACTATTTGGTTGCAAAGCGGCGCGGAATGAAGGCAAGCTTACCGTTCTTCATACCGCTACCGTTTATTTCGCCGGTCGGAACTCTCGGCGCACTCATACAGCTCAAGGGGGCTATTCCGGATCGAAAGTCACTTTTTGACGTGGGGGTGGCCGGTCCACTCGTAGGCCTTACGGCAGCTGTCGTCGTCACAATAGTCGGATTGCTGCTCCCCCCTATCACCCCGGGTTCCGCGCTGATGCCTACAGTGGGGCTGGGCGTCCCGATTCTCTTTGCGTTGATCGAAAAAGTTGTTCCCGCCGCGTCAACAAGCTTGTATCCAATCGCGTTTGCGGGATGGGTGGGCATGCTCATAACCAGTTTAAACCTCCTCCCAGTAGGACAGCTTGACGGCGGGCACATCGCCAGGGCCCTGTCCGGAGAGAAGACGGCGTACATCTCGGCGGCGGTTCCGCTCATCCCTATGACCGGCGGCATTTACTACTCGTTTAAACGGAGAAATGCTCCTATTTTGGGGGTTCTTCGCGCTGTTGTTCGCAGCCGGGGGACATCCGCAGCCGATCAACGATATGAAGAGGCTCGACGCTAAGCGCGTGGTCTTAGGAATCATAGCTTTCGGCCTATGCATAGCTGTTTCACCCCAATCCCGTTTCAAGCGTGACTATACGCTTTGACAAGAAGAATATGTTTAGCTTGGCAGCCATCCAAGCGATACTCCTCTCGCAGGGCATTGAGGTAAAGTTTTCATCAAGACCGGTCGATGGCATAATGATTTACAGCCTAGCAACGCCGCAGGCGACCGACGTCTATCGAGAGGTAGCAAACTCACGCACTCGGTCGATATTCATCGCCGGCGGCCCTCATCCTTCAGCGAGAGCGGCCGAAGCACTGGAGCACTTTGACTTCGTCGTGATCGGTGAGGGCGAGGAAACGCTCCCTGAGCTAATCCTTGCGCTAAGAGGCTGTGGCGACGTGGACGAGGTGCGAGGCATTGCGTTCAGAAACCCCGACGGAATCCGCAAAACCGACCCAAGGCCTCACGTGGATCTCGACGCTTATCCGCCCTTCATCGAGAACTTGCGCGCCCCCATCGAGATCAGCCGTGGCTGTCCATACAACTGCAAGTACTGTCAAACACCGCGCTTATTCGGCACGAAAATGCGGCATCGCAGCGCGGCGACTATCGTTTTTTACAGCAATTATCTTTCAGACATCAGATTTATCTCGCCTAACGCGTTTGCGTACGGATCCGATGGGCGTCACACGGCTCTCCACGCGTCAACGAGCTCCTCGCGTCGCTGCGTGGCCGGGTGTATTTTGGCACTTTCCCATCAGAAGTGCGGCCAGAATTTGTTACAGATGAGCTTCTTGAGATCCTCAAGGAGCACTGCGCAAATACTTCAATCCACATCGGAGCACAGTCGGGAAGCGATGCTGTACTAAGCGAAGCACACCGAGGACACTCCCGTCACGACGTTGAAGTAGCGCTTGAAATATGCCGCGCCCACAGCGTCACTCCAGTTGTGGATTTTATCTTCGGACTTCCGACCGAGGTCGCGGCAGATCAGCTGCAGAGCCTCGAGCTTGTTGACTCAATCGTCGCGACGGGCGGACGAGCACGTGCTCACTACTTCACTCCTTTACCAGGGACGCCGTACGAAGACGAGGAGCCCGCGCCAGTGTCAAGTGAGGTAGGAAAAAGACTTGGCAAGCTCGCGCGCGACGGCAAGGTTTCCGGACGGTGGGAGCCTCCACGTTTGCGACACAAAAAGACAAACAATTTAAAACAGAGGCCATAATACGTACTTGCAAGGTCTGTGAGTGCTTATGAAGTTTTTAGCCCTTTCGGATGCACACGGGGTCTATTCTCATATCGCCCAACTGTTATTTAAGGCGGGAGACGTCGACGCCGTTTGCGTAATAGGAGATATTACAGATTTCGGACCCAACGCCCTCGTCCAAGAGCTGCTTTCGCTCATCGGGGAAGACGTGCCAACACTCATGGTACCGGGGAACTGTGACCTCCCTACGATCGTTGAAACGATTGAGGAATCTTCCGCGGTCAACCTACATCTAAAGAGTTTTGACTACGATGATATCAAATTCCTCGGCATCGGCGGATCAAATCCAACGCCATTTAACACTCCCTTTGAACTCAGCGAGGCGGAATTACAGAGTTACGCTGCTAGACTCTTGAACGACGTAGGGGATACCACGGTTTTGCTTTCACACACCCCTCCCAAGGGATTCTTAGACGCGGTCGACTCGAAGCACGTCGGAAGTGAGGCAATTCTCCACGCCGTGGGGATTGTCGACGTACTGGCCTGCGGACACATACACGAGCAGCGAGGCGCTCTTGTCTCGGGCAAAACCACGATCGTGAATCCTGGAATGGCTGCACGGGGCTTTGGTGCCGTTATCGAAATTCGTCCGGGAGAGAGCGCAATCGTCACGCTGATTCAGTCGTAAGCTGTTTGCTTAAAGGATGCGACTGTTTCGCTCATCAAAACAGCAGCCCAAGGCGATTCGCATTTTGATGCTAAGACTTCCGCAACCGGCAAAATGCAATCAGCCAGAATTGCCCCCATGCTTACTACTTGCCAACCTCAACGAAGAAACCTCGCCTCACCCGGCCACGGCGCTGAAGGAGTCACGCGAACATGGCTGCCCCTTTTTTGGAACGCATAAATCTGCGAATAACCAACTTCTTAACCTCAGACGTGGTTCGGTGGGGTTATAGACTGCTACCTCGTGCTGCCCACGACCTTTTTTTTCACGCCGTGTCGGCCGCTGTGCCCTTTTAAGCATTCTTCCCGCAACATCGAATCGACCAAGCATACCAAGCTGATGGGAAACCGCTGCGCAGATGTGACAGGGTATATTGTTATCGATTCGCTAACATAGATAAAGTCAGCTTGAAAACGGCCTCGAAGACTTCGACGGAGAGAGCAGCTTCATCGCGGAACTCTGTCCTGACAGAGATAAGGGTTTTAAATATGAAACGCTAGTATCCCCTATGAGCGTTGAACGGGGCGATTTCATCAGCTTGTCCTATACCGGGCGATTAGACAACGGCGATGTTTTTGATACCACAGTGGAAGATGTCGCCAAGGAAAATGGGCTATTGGCAGAGGGCGTTAGTTACGCACCTATAACTATCGTGGTCGGAGAAAACATGGTAGTTAAAGGGCTTGACGAAGATTTGATCGGAAAAAAGGCTGGCTACGAAGGGCAGATCAAAATTGCACCACAAGACGCTTTTGGACAGCGAATTCCTGAACTAATTGAGGTCGTCCCAACGCGTAGATTCGAGAAGAGACCGGCACCTGGAATGCGTGTTACACTCGATAACAAGACAGGAACCGTCGAGAGCGTAATTGGAGGACGCGTGCGCGTGGATTTCAATTCGCCGTACGCAGGCAGGACCGTCAACTATGCGTATAAGATTGAGGCCATCATGCTCGATAGTGTCGAAAAAGTCAAGGGGTTGTTCAAGTACTACCTGAACAAGGACTTTGACGTATCGATCGCTGAGCACAGAGTGACTGTTGAAATGCCTTACGAATTAGGATTCAACCAACAGGTCCAGTATTACAAGAAGCTTCTGGCTGAAAAAATCATTCAATTTGCTGGCGCGGACGAAGTCGATTACTTGGAAGTCCATAAGCGATCCGAACCGGTCGGTGAAGAAACCGTTGCAGCTGCCGAACCGGAGTCTAAAGCACCGGAACCAAGGAAGCGCACTCGCAGGACTAAAGCGGAGGCGGCCCCAGCGAGTGAAGAAACCGTTGCAGCTGCCGAACCGGAGTCTAAAGCACCGGAACCAAGGAAGCGCACTCGCAGGACTAAAGCGGAGGCGGCCCCAGCGAGTGAAGAAACCGTTGCAGCTGCCGAACCGGAGTCTAAAGCACCGGAACCAAGGAAGCGCACTCGCAGGACTAAAGCGCGAGAGGCATCTCCATAGAATAGCTTCGTAACAAGAACCGACGCTTTTTTATCAGTCTCGAGTAGCATCAACGAAACGTTGCCTGCTGCATACGAGCGAGTGGGTCAAGAAGCTCACTGCGAGTCTGAGCAGGATTATGTCACTTCAAAAAGTTATCCGCCTTAGCGCCTGAGCTCAACCAGTTTCAGTGATTTTCCCTCAGGGCACGCATCTGGTGTGTCGCCCAGTACTGAAGAAATCACGTACTTGTCATCGCGCCTGAGCCCGTTCGGATGGCACAGTTCGTAGATCTTACAGTCACGGACCTCGCAGTCGTTCTGCTTGTACAAGATTCTCGAGCCCACAAACGCGCTTTTAGAGTCGATTGCTGCTATACTTGGACTTTCGACCACTTCGACCGCTTTGACTCCAATATCGTGCAGTGCGCAGTCGTGCTTCATATTACCACGCACGCCGACTATCCTATAACGGCGCGCAATGTCTAGATTCAGGCACGTGTTCTTAAGTTTGCACGTCTCGCATTCATTTGTCGGTCCGTTGAATACGAACTCTACGCCGACCTTGGCCAAGCCCACGCCGATTAGCGTTATGCTAGCGTTTCCTTTTGGCATACTATCAATCCTGTACCTGTAATCTACTGATGCGGAACTCTGCTACCAGTAGGTTACGCTGTCTTGTTATAAACATATGAATGCGGCCTACTCGATTACCCGGGTGACCTTCGCCAACTCTTCAGCGGCTTTTCTCGTGAGCCCCTCCCCAAGGATGGTGTAACGTTCAGGTCGCACGTTCTTTGCATAAAGCAACGCTTCAACGATGTACTGATCCTTGATGCCCAAACCTCGAGCATCGACAGGCGCGCCAATGCTCTGGAGCGATTGTCGAATTCGTTGCCAGTCACCACCGTGCAGATAAGCCATCATAATGGTTCCAACACCGCACTGCTCGCCGTGCAAGGCCGGTTTGGGGGCTTTGACGTCAAGCGCGTGACTGAACTTATGCTCGCTGCCTGAAGCCGGCCGGGACGACCCGGCAATACTCATCGCCACGCTGCTCGAAACCAATGCTTTCACTACGAGTCTGACAGAGTCCTCCAAATTCGGCTTAATTTGCGTAGCCGCGTTGAGTATGATCTCGGTCGACATGAGCGACAGCGCTGCAGCATACTCACTAAACTCTTCACCTCGCAGTTTCCTCGCGAGTTCCCAGTCCTTCACCGCCGTATAATTGGATATTATGTCGCCGCAACCGGCGGCGAGCAGCCTATGTGGCGCCTGAGCTATAATTCTCGTGTCTGCGATAACTGCAAGAGGGGTTTGAGCTTCGATAGATTGGGGGCCCTCCTTAAAACGTATAGAAGCCCGCATCGAAGCGATTCCGTCGTGACTTGCTGCTGTGGGCACGCTGATAAACGGCAAATTCGCGCACCGACGCAATCTTGGCGATGTCAATGGTCCTGCCGCCGCCGACTGCCACTACGAAGTTCTTGTCCAAAGCGCGACTTGCGACCCGCTCGACTTCGTCCATCGAGGCCGAACCGACGATGAGCACCTCGGCTGGATATTCGTTCCCCAAGATGCCCGCTAATTGCTGCCCGAACGAACACGTATGCTGTCCGCAGACTATTAACCCGCTCCCGTCAAGTTTAAGTTCTCTAAGGACATCGGCAGTATCGCGTATAGCATCTTGTTCCATCACTACAATTCTAGGGAGCAGCATCCATCGTTTCATCGGTGATCACTTGTTCGATATAGGCAATCTTGTCAATTTTATCTACCAGTACTATATAAACCCCATCATAAACGACAGTGGATATAATATATACAACACGATAACGTGGGCGATCCTTCTCGGGCTAAGCCTATTTGGAGTCGTTAAGCTTCTCGACAAGTTAGATCTAACCGTTGATGGGGTTTTTATAGCTGCGGTATCCCCTTATATCTTTGTGGGGGGTTCCCTGCGCGTGGTTGAAGATGCAGGCCTCGTTGCCGCGCCACTGAAGTATCTCTTGATCACCCCCCTAATCTATTTCTTCATCTTTTTTGTGTGCGTGGCGATCCTGATATTATCTGTAGGATTAGAGCGCGTTTCGCGCATCAAGTATTACTGGCCCTTTGCGCTCGGCGGAGTGGCATGGAGCATTCTGAACCTCTGGCTCCTTTTCACGACGGCAAAATCGTTTGACTGGACCATATTGGCGATCATATTGTCAGTTGGCGCGGCCCTGAGTTTCTTGGTCTTCGTGATTGGGCGCCTTTTTAACATCGCGCTTCTAAAGGATCGCGTCAACGCGTACGTACTCGACGGACAGCTGCTCGACGCCACAGCCACGTCGTTCGGCCTCACGCTCCTCCCGTATGCAGAGAAACACGTGCTTCCGAACTTCCTTATTGAAGCCACCGGCACGGCATTCATTATGTACCCGCTCAAGGTCATCGTAACGATTCCGGTGCTGTTCATAATAGATGAATATTTGAAGGGCGAATCAATAAATTTAACTGGCCTGGTGAAGCTTGCTATTCTCACGGTTGGCCTAGCGCCTGCAATCAGGGACACGTTACGGATGACCCTCGGGGTATGACATCTTTTGGGAAGAGGCCACGTTCACATTCGCGCGTAACCGCATCGGAGTGGTAGAGTGAAGAGCGATAATTTCAGCGAGTGGTACAATGAGTTGCTGGTCGATGCGGAAATCATGGACGTGCGATACCCGATCAAAGGGTTGTATGTATGGTTTCCCTTCGGCTTCACCTTGCGGAAACTGACGTACGACATACTCCGGTCGCTTCTCGATCGAGAGCACGAGGAAACTTATTTCCCTCTCCTCATACCTGAAAATGAGCTCCTTAAAGAATCGGAACACATCAAAGGATTTGAGGAGGAAGTCTTCTGGGTGACCCGAGGCGGTTTCACAGAACTCGATGTGCCGCTTGCTCTGCGGCCGACTTCAGAGACCGCAATTTATCCGATGTTTAGCATTTGGATACGCTCGCACGCAGATCTTCCGCTAAAGATCTACCAGATCGTCAACACTTTCAGGTACGAAACGAAACATACCCGACCGCTGATCCGCCTGCGAGAGATAACCAGCTTCAAAGAGGCCCACACCGCCCACGCCTCTTGGGAGGACGCTAAGAAACAAACCGAAGCTGCCGTGGCGCTGTACAAGGAGTTCTACGACAGGTTAGGTATCCCCTACGTCGTCTTGCGTCGACCGCCGTGGGACAGATTTCCCGGAGCCGACTACACGATCGCGTTCGACACGCTAATGCCCGATGGGAAGAGCTTACAAATCGGAACGATTCATCATCTAAGCACAAACTTCGCAAAGACGTTCGATATCACGTACGAAGATCGCTCCGGCAACCAGCAGTTTGTCAATCAGACGTGCTACGGAATTTCGGAGCGCTGCATTGCTGCCGTCATTTCAGTCCACGGCGACGACAAAGGTCTGGTGCTACCGCCCGAGATAGCCCCCACTCAAATTGTTATTATCCCCATTTTCACTGCTCAAGCCGATTCCGAAGCGGTGTTGAAAGTGTGTAACGAACTCAAACACGAGTTGTCGCACTATCGCATCGTTCTTGACACGGCTGATGCCCGGCCGGGCGCCAAGTTCTATAAGTGGGAAAAACAGGGGGTTCCCGTGCGCATAGAGATCGGCCCCAGAGACATTTCAAAAAGCGCCGTAACGCTCGTGCGGCGGGATACTGGAAATAAAGAGGTAGTAGAGCGTTCTAAACTGCAAGCGCGCGTTGCTGAAGTGATGACTGAGGTGCTCACTACTATGGCTAAAAGAGCACAAGCGGTCCTGCGCATGCACACTGTCGCGATAGAAACTCCCGAACAAGCAAAAGACAAGAAAGGCTTTTTTCAGATTTCGTGGTGCGGGTCCGAGTCCTGTGGCCGCCGGCTGCAAGAGCTGAGTGACGCTGATGTATTGGGAGAGGCCGAGCCAATGGAGGGACGGTGCGCCATATGCAAAACGCGAACAACCGTAAGAGCCTTTTTAGCTCGGCCTTACTGACGCAGTCTCTAGCCTATCAAGATCCATAGCCCCACATATCTCTCGAGATTGTCGATTCGCTACACTCGATTTAAGCTTCCAGCAAAAATGGTTTCGTATCCCTAGCGGAAAAAACCCGACGCGAAATGGCAAAGACTTTTTTCCAGATAAAACAAAACCGAACTCGATGAATATCGAAACGCTCGATCGAAAAATAACCGAGCTGCAACTCGACGGCTATATACTGTATGCGGCCTCGTCCCAAAACGCGAATCTCTACTATTTGACTGATTTTCTGGCAGATGATCCGTTCTTGTTTTTGCGCGCCAGCGGGCAGTCGCTGCTCATCGTATCGAGTATGGAGAGTGCGAGGGCGATTCGATCTTCGACAGCTGATCGGGTGCGCTCGCAAGAAGAGTTCCGAAGAGATTCGCACGTAATGGAAGGCGACCGAGCGACAATTGATCTATTTGTCTCAGTGCTAGAAGAGTACCACATTAAGCGCTTAGGCGTTGACGCAGCTTTTCCGATCATTTTAGCTGACGCGCTTCGGAGCGACGGTTACGAGTTACGCCCCATATCTGGTTTGATTGAACGCTTGCGCGCCATTAAAACAGCGCGCGAGCTGGAACTCATGACGACCGTACAACGTGCTTGCGAAAGAGCGTTCGATTCGGCCCTGGCCATCTTGCGGCGCAGCGAAATCATCGGTGATACGCTGCGTTATGATGGGCAGGTGCTTACGTCGGAGCGGCTAAAGGCCACAATCGGCTGTTCACTCATCAATGACGCGTGTACCTCAAAAGACGTGATCGCTTCGAGCGGCTATGACTCTGCGTTACCTCATCTTACCGGTTCAGGGCCCATCAAAGCCCATTCTGCGATAGTCCTTGATATTTTTCCTCAATCGATAGAATCGCAATACCACGCCGATATGTCCCGGACAGTGTTACGAGGTGACGCTCCTCGTGAACTCGCTGAGATGTTCACCGCAGTTCAGGAAGCGCAAGAACTCGCCGTTCAGAGGATCCAACCGGGCATCAGCGGAGCTGAAGTCCACTTGGCGGTCGCAGATCACTTCGAAGAGAGCGGCTTTCACACTGACCTCGAAAAAGGCATTGGGTTCATTCACTCGACAGGACACGGACTGGGGTTGGAGGTTCACGAACTTCCGTATCTCAGCAAACGAGGGGGAATCCTGGAAAAAGGTAATGTAGTCACCGTCGAACCCGGCCTTTACTATCCGAATATCGGGGGGGTGCGCATCGAAGACGCAGTAGTTATTACTCATAACGGGAATAGAAGTATCACGCAGTCCAAAAAGGAGCTTGTGATTTAAGTGACAGAAGCCGAAGTCTTAGAGAAATATCGCGAAGCCGGGCGTATATTAGCAGAGGTTCGCACAGACGCCATTAAGACGATAAAAGTCGGAAAAAAATTGCTCGACGCAGCGGAAAGCATTGAAAACTTAATTCAGCAAAAAGGCGGTGCTGTCGCTTTCCCGACGAACATATCCGTGAACGAGGAGGCGGCGCACGCCACTCCTTCCAAGGCAGATGCGTCAACGTTTGGGACTGATCTCGTCAAGCTTGATATTGGCGTGCATATAGATGGCTATATTGCCGACACCGCGGTCACCATCGACCTCGGCAACAATAAAGAGCTGGTCGACGCCTCGAACAGTGCTCTCGAGCGAGCAATTGAAGTCGTGCGTGCGGGTGTTGACTTGGCAGCAATCAGTGAAGTCATCGAAGACACTATCACGGATTACGGGTACCTCCCGGTCGCCAATCTCACAGGCCACGGCCTCGAGCGTTACACACAACACGCGCCGCCCGCGATTCACAACCGACGAACTCAAAGCGGATCGAAGCTCAAAGAAGGTCAGGTTGTAGCAATTGAACCTTTTTCTTCCGCCGGCAATGGCCGCGTGTACGAAACAGGCAAGGCGGAGATCTTCAGTCTCATAAAGGCAAAGCCTGTGCGATCGCCTGAAGCTCGAGCTATTTTGAAAGATATTGACGCTTACAAAACACTGCCATTCGCCAAGAGATGGTTGCAAGGCCGTGTCGATTTGGGCTTGAAGCAACTTGAAACGGCAGGAATAATTCGCGCTTATCCGGTACTCAAAGACCGAGGATTCGTTTCGCAGGCAGAAGATACCCTGATTGTAACGAACGACGGAAGCGAGGTTATAACCAGGATCTGATACATCCTTCGGACCCTTTTGGCCGTTTGCCCTCGACCTAATCTTTATATGCTTTTCACACACATGAAGTTCGCTTATAAATCAGGATGATGCTAGATGGAAGATCCCGAAAATCAGGTCCTTGACATCATCGAGCTGGTACTTACCGCGCATATCTACAATGATTTTGATCAGCTCGATGAAAATGACCTGCCCCCCCGTATCAGAAAGAGCTATTGGAACTCCAAGGAACGAAGAGTGGACAGGCCTATAATCGTCTCAGAAAACGCCGTTGACAGAATCTACGAGATTCCGCACGCATGGCGTTTGATCAAAACGTTGCCATTTGTAGTATTCGAGGAATTTGGCGCCCGGATCAACCTTACGGTACTCGGCCTGGCTGCCAAGTGGTTTGCCACGCAAGACTCACTATCTCGCATCAACCAAAATCCTGCCTTGGCTTTCTACTACTCAAGAAATGACTCACTGGACGTCGATTACGAACAGGTGCGTCGGCTGAACAAGCCTAAAGAAATGGACAGGGAGTGGATATTTTCTTTAATAGACGAGATCGCCGGCGAGGGAGAAGAAGCAGAAGACATGCTCAAGCTCGTCGCAATTTCTGCGCCTGAAGACGTTCGTGAGAGTCTCGACAAACTCGTCCTCACGCAAGAACAAATAGAGGAAATCGAGAAGGTCGTCAAGGCAATTCAGTACAGAGACTATTTGAGGGAGATAGAACTCTTCGAGATAGGGAAGCTCTTGTTTGTGGGCCCACCCGGAACCGGGAAGACGTCGGTCGCTCGAGCGCTTTCAAAAGAGTTGGGTCTTCCGTTTCTGGAGGTGCGACTATCGATGATTACCTCACAATATCTTGGCGAGACGTCCAAGAACATCGGAAAAGTATTCGCTCTCGCCAAGCGATTAAACCCCTGCATTTTGTTCATCGATGAGTTTGATTATGTGGCCAAAACACGGCTCTCTGATGAGCACGGCGCGATAAAAAGAGCCGTAAACATGCTGCTCAAGAGTATCGACGACATCAGCCTAGTCGATGACGGAGTGCTGATGATCGGTGCGACTAATCACCCAAGCCTTCTCGATTCGGCCGCATGGAGGCGATTTGACAAGATCGTGCCGTTTCCACTTCCAGACGCCGCAATGAGAAAAGAGATATTCGACAAGATCACGGCCCGCATTAAGGGTACGTTTGACACGCAGAAGCTGGCGGAAATGACCGATCAATGCACGGGCTCAGATCTGAGGCTGATATTAAGAGAAGCCGTGCTCAAGGCGCTGTTTGAAGAACGGACGGACCTAACGCAAAATGATCTTGAGGAGGCTGTCAGTAACTTCAGCAAGCGATTTGAGCTCAAGATGAGTGAATACGAGAATATCTAGCTGGACAGAGTCGCAACGAAGACGACAGCATGAACAACCTGACTGCGTCACTGAGAACACAACCGCATGTCAGGCGGAGGTAGCAAACTTGGAAGCTTGCGTAAACATAGGGATGGTAGGACACGTCGACCACGGCAAGACGACCTTGGTATCCGCCCTTTCGGGGGTGTGGACAGATCAGCACAGCGAAGAAATCAAGCGCGGCATTTCCATCAGACTCGGATATGCCAACGTAACCTTTAGAAAATGTCCGCAGTGTCCCGAGCCCGATGCGTACACAGTCTCAGAAGTGTGCGGCGCGTGCGGCACGAAGGCAGAAACGCTGCGCACGGTGTCGTTCGTGGACGCGCCTGGACACGAGACGTTGATGGCAACTATGTTGTCGGGTGCGGCGATCATGGACGGCGCAATACTTGTGATCGCGGCGAACGAACCGTGCCCCCAACCCCAGACCAAAGAACACCTCATGGCACTCGATATAATTGGCATTAAAAATGTAATAATCGTTCAAAACAAGATTGACCTTGTCTCCCACGACGATCTGCTCCTGAATTATGAACAGATAAAGGAGTTCGTGAAAGGGACGGTAGCAGAGCACGCTCAAATTGTGCCTATATCGGCCCAGCAAGCGGTGAATATTGACTTGCTTATCGAACTTATTGAAAAGGAGATACCGTGCACGGCGCACGACGCGACTAAGCCCGCGCAAATGTTTATCGCGCGATCTTTCGACGTCAATAAGCCCGGGGCCGATATCACGAAGCTGCTGGGCGGTGTCATCGGCGGCACGCTGAATCAGGGAGAGCTCAAGCTTAAGGACGAACTGGAAATACGACCGGGAAGAAGCGTCGAAGTTGGTGGCAAGACAGAATGGGTTCCCATTACCACGACTGTGTCGAGCATTGTTTCTGAGAAAGAAAAGCTGAAGGTTGCGACGCCAGGTGGGCTGCTCGGCGTAGGAACGAAACTGGACCCCGCCCTCGTAAAGAGCGATTCTCTCGTCGGGCAGATTGCCGGGACGCCGGGAACGCTGCCACCCGTGTGGAAGGCCTTCACGATGGATGTGAAGCTTCTCGATCGTGTCGTCGGGAGCTCCGATGAACTCAACGTCGATTCGATACACACAAGCGAGCCGCTCATGCTAAGCGTCGGCACCGCCACAACCGTTGGCGTCGCCACTAGCGCGCGGAATTCGGCCGTCGAAGTAGCCCTCAAGAGGCCCGTCTGCGCGGAAATCGGGTCTCGAGTCGCCATTTCAAGACGGATCGGCTCGCGATGGCGGCTTATTGGAGCGGGAACGCTCACCAAATGATCGCCATATTAGATACCAATGCGCTTCTGATTCCCTGGCATTTCAGGATCGACGTGTTAGAAGAACTGCGCGGGCTGGGATTTGTGCCTGCCACGATTGAACCAGTGCGGCGAGAACTGAGTGTTTTGATGAAGAGGGGCTCCGCAGGAGCAGGCGTCGCATTGCGTCTTTCAGAGAGATGCCAAGTCATCGAAACCGCGGATGGATCGACCGTCGATGACCAAATTGTTAACACTGCGCTTAAATACAAAGCAGCGGTTGTAACGAACGACAAGCTTCTGAAGCGAGACCTTCGTGAGCACAGCATCCGCGTAGTGCAGCTAAGAAACAAGAAGCACTTAGAGGTGGATATGTCATGAACCTGTGGAAAGACATCGAAACCGGACCCCGGCCACCGGCAGAAATATTCGTCGTGGTGGAGATTCCGAAAGGGAGCCGCAACAAGTACGAGTACAGCAAAGAGTGGAACGCAATTCATCTCGACCGCGTGTTGTATTCTCCGTTGCACTACCCGGGCGAATATGGCCTCATTCCAAGAACCTATTATGATGACGACGATCCGTTCGATGCGATCGTCATTATGGATGAGCCAACCTATCCTGGCTGCATCATCGACGCGAGGCCAATCGCATTGCTTAAGATGCTCGATTCAGGGGAAGCAGACGACAAGGTGCTTTGCGTGCCGATCAACGATCCGAAGTACGCGGAATATACTGACATTAACGACGTCCAAAATCACTTCCTCAAAGAGGTCGCACACTTTTTTGAAGTGTACAAACGCCTCGAAGGCAAGGAAACAACGATACTCGGTTGGGAAGGAGCAGACGCCGCCAAAGAGCGGATACAATACTCGATGGATCTGTTCAAGAGAGTGATAGATGTATAAAAAAGCGAAGCTGATCGACACGGTAAGGCTGCCGCCTGAACGACTAGGGGAAGAAACGATAGCGGTCGTAAAAGATCTCTTGCGAGATAAACTCGAAGGTCGCATAGATAAGATGCTCGGATCCATAATCGCCATTACCGACGTTTTGGATATCGGCGAAGGGCGCATACTCGCGGGAGACGGAGCGATCTATTACGATGTCACTTTTCATGCGATTACCTTCAAACCAGAGCTCCAGGAGATACTAGAGGGCAAAGTCGTCGAAATTGTGGAATTTGGTGCCTTCGTAGGACTAGGGCCGCTCGATGGTTTGCTGCACGTGAGCCAAATAGCTGACGACTATATCTCGTTCGACGAAAAAAACTCGAGACTAGTCGGAAAAGAGACCGGAAGGGCCATTACGGAAGGCGATATGCTGCGGGCTCGAGTGGTCGCAGTAAGCTTGAACGAACGCGAGCCGCGAGAGAGTAAGATTGGCCTCACTATGCGACAAGCAGCCCTAGGCAAGGTCGAATGGCTTGCTGAAGCGCGAGAAAAAGCCAAGAAAGAGGAGGAAGAGCAAAATGCCGGAACAAGTGTGTAAAACTTGCCATCGATTTGTCGAAGGGCTCGTGTGCCCCGTGTGCGGATCGAGCTCACTTGGACGAGATTGGAGCGGATACTTGATTATTATCAATCCTAAACGCTCTGAAGTCGCCAAGCGAATGAACATCGACTTGCCCGGAAAGTACGCGCTCAAAGTCCGATAAGAAGCTCATGCTGAACGACAAGCTCAAAGCTGAGCTCCAGAAACCGTTCGGTGATCTTTGCTCGCACGCAGATTGTGCAGAAAAGTTAAGAGCTTATAAAAAAATAGTCACAGTTGGAGACATAACGACCTACACCGTGGTACAAGCCGGCATTGTGCCTGACGTGTGCATCATTGACGGCGTCACGATGAGGGCAAAGGTGTCCGATGAGATCTACCACGCGATCAGCACCGAACCCCGCACCGTTTATGAAGTAGATAACCCCCCAGGCTCCATCTCTGAGCAGCTTCAAAACGCCGTAAGCGGATCGATGAAGGACATCGAGCGGTCTCTGCGCACGAGAATCATCGTCAACGGCGAAGAGGATCTGGCGGTAATCCCGGCAGTTATTGAGGCTCCTTTGGGAACAGCGATCGTTTACGGCCAGCCGAGCGAGGGCATGGTTATTATCGTTACAACGCGAGAAAAAAAAGAGAAAGCGAAACGCCTCTTGCGCGAGATATTGAAACAACGTTAGCGACAAATAAAAGATGGAGCTACCATGCAGATCGAAGTTATCAAAGAAGAGAATAACGAATTACTCAACCGAAAGCAGCTGCAAATCAAGATTCAACACGAGGCGGCTACTCCGGCGCGGATAGAAGTCAGAGATCAGGTTGCGGCCGACTTTAAAATTGAGCCTGAGCGAGTGATAATCGACAATATGCGAACCGCTTTTGGCAAAAAAGAAACTACGGCATATGTTAAAATATACGAATCCGCTGAAGCCGCCCAACAAATAGAACAAGAGCATATCCTGAAGCGGAACGCGCCGCCGACTCCCGAGCCACCAGAAGGGGGTGAAGAAAGTTAAGGCAAGCGAGTTGTATGACGTAAGCGACGACAAGGTGCAGAGGAAGCACCAGAACTGTCCACGCTGCGGCGAAGGGGTCTTTTTGGCCGAGCACAAAGACAGGCTCTCGTGCGGTAAGTGCGGGTACACGCAGTTTAAAAAGTAACCGCCCAGTTTGCGAATGACAGTCTTAGGCATAGAGGGGACCGCTTGGAACCTGAGCGCGAGCCTGGTGGATGACGATGAGGTTTTGTGTGAAGCGAGTTCAGCGTATATCCCTGCCTCAGGCGGAATACATCCAAGAGAAGCGGCACAACACGTTGCGAACAACATTGCCGGCGTCATTCGCCAGGTCCTGAGTTCGACAGACCCCCGTTTAATCGAGGGCGTTGCTTTTTCACAAGGCCCTGGCTTGGGACCGTGCTTGCGCATTGTGGGCACAGCTGCCAGGGCGTTGTCTTTGCGGCTTGGTGTGCCTTTGGTTGGGGTCAATCACTGCATCGCACATATCGAAGTCGGGCGCTGGAAAACTGATCTCGTGGATCCGATCGTTCTGTACGTGAGCGGAGCAAACTCGCAGGTGCTGTCGTACTGGCAACAAAGGTACCGAATTCTCGGAGAGACGTTAGACATCGGCATAGGGAACTGTCTCGACAAGTTCGCTCGATCGGCCGGCTTGCCCCACCCAGGAGGCCCCAAGGTGGAGAGACTCGCGCAAGAATCGCGAAACTACTTGCCTATGCCGTACGTGGTGAAGGGAATGGACTTCTCGTTTTCGGGGATCGTTACCGCGGCAACAGAGGCGTTAAAATCAGCATCGCTTGAGGAAATATGCTATAGCTTTCAAGAGACTGCCTTCTCGATGCTCGTTGAAGTAAGCGAGCGAGCACTATCACAAATGGACAAATCAGATCTGCTTTTGGCCGGTGGCGTCGGCGCTAACGCGCGACTCCAAGAGATGCTGTCGGTAATGTGCGCGCAGCGCGGTGCGCGATTCTACGCGCCTAAGACGGAATATTTACAAGATAATGGCGCCATGATCGCGCATACGGGCCTGCTCATGTTGAGACATGGAATCCAAACCGCGATCGCATCTTCCGGCGCCAACCCGAGCTTCAGACCAGACGAGGTTGAGGTGCTGTGGATCGAGACACACTAGAGGTCGTTATGGGGGCGGAAGCGGTCGTCGCTCTTCGAGGCCATTCTGTAGTAAAGAAGCGCATTCCGAAGGACTATCGCATAGCTGAGCTTGACACGAAGCTGCGAAGAGAGCGCACGCGACTTGAGGCGAAGATACAATCCGATGCGCGACGAGCAGGGGTACCTACGCCTATATTAAAGGCAATCGACAGCTTTTCAATCACCATGGAGCGGATAGAGGGGCCGCCCGTGAGCAGTGTAATGAGCGAGGCGGTCGCTGAAGACATTGGCGCAGTGCTCTGTGCGCTTCACTCGGCGGGTATCGTCCACGGAGATCCAACGACGCGCAACATGATTCTTTCAGCAGGAAGGGTATACATGATAGATTTTGGCCTCTCCTCCTACGATCGGAGCCTTGAGGCCCGGGGCGTAGACGTACACGTCTTTTTCCAAACACTCCAGGCAACGGACGACAGGTTCCCTGCGCTCAAGGACGCATTTCTTGCTGGTTACGCGAGAAACTGCTCAAATGCCGCGCTGATCCTCGAAAAAGTGAACGAGATCAAAGAGCGAGGTCGCTACTTATGAGAGCGTTCAGTTTCATCACGCAAAACCCCGGGAAGGTGGCGGAGCTGCAAGCCAAAGCTCACGAGTTCGAGCTAGAGATCGTCCACGTCAACGCATCCTACCCAGAGCTCCAAGCTGACACGCTCGAGGAAGTCGTCCGACACGGACTCAGCTACTGCAAGGAGAAGTTTCCACCCCTATTTATTATCGAAGATTCCGGTCTGTTCATTGATGATCTCCACGGGTTTCCAGGGCCGTACTCCTCATATGTGAATAGAACGATAGGGAACAGCGGCGTAGTCAAGCTCATCGGAGAGGGACGACCGGCACGGTTCGAGTCTGCGATCGGAAGCTATTGCCGTGATTTCAAGCTGTTCCACGGACGTGTAGAGGGGCGCATAGTGAGTTCGCGTGGCCATCGAGGCTTCGGATTCGATCCTATTTTCGAGTATGAAGGCCGGACATTCGCAGAGATGACGGTTGGCGAGAAGAACGCACTATCGCACCGAAGCAAAGCCGCAGAACTATTTTTGGAATGGGCATCAACAATTATATAAGAGGGGATCACAGAGTAGCACACCTCGCGGGTAGCCAGACCCGTCTCTAACAGGATAACGGAGCTTAAATGGCGCGAATGTACGCACGAAGGAAAGGAGTATCGGGATCTACTAGGCCACTGAAGAGTACGGTTCCCGTTAGCATGACGTCCGAGGAGGTTCAGAAGCTAATCGTGGAGCTACGGAACAGCGGGCTTTCCTCAAGTCAAGTCGGGATCGTCCTGAGGGACACGTACGGCGTACCGAGCGTCAAGTCAGTCACCAAGAAAAGTCTGACCGAAGTGCTCAGCGACCATGGAGTCGCCCCTGAACTCCCTGAAGACTTGTTCAATCTCATCACCAAAGCCCTGAAGCTCAGAGATCATCTTGAAGAGAACAAGAAAGACCTCCACAACAAACGCGCCCTTCAACTCACAGAGTCGAAGATTCGAAGGCTAGTCAATTATTACAAGAGCAGGGACGTGCTGCCTGAGGAGTGGTCGTACCGACTCGACACCGTCGAGATGCTGATCTCACGATAGCACGCGGTTCTTTGGCCGCTCGAAAGTGCGCGTTGCTGCGCAGCCTTTTTGCAAAGCTACTACTAGGCTGAAGTGGACCGAGCTGCTCCCTCTTACTCTACCACGCATGATTACTGCAATCCTCATGTACGAACATCCGCAGGCGCTCTCAATTGTCCAAGCTCTTCAGCCTGATAATACACCAGAGATAAAAATGATGGCGACAGGAAACCGAGTGGAGATAACAGTGAAAACGAAGAAACTACGAACCCTAGTAGCTTCCTGCGACGATCTACTTTCGAATCTCCAAATAGCCCAAGAGATGCTTAGCGGCCTCTGAGGGTGAGTGACACCTAGAAACTCTCGGCGCGCGCGTCTACCCCACCAAGCGCAACGACGAGAGTGTACAAGCCAAGTACACGCCAAAGCGGGTCAACTGATCTTTTTTAGATAACTGAGCCACCTTTTTTGGGCTTCATTTCTGTCGATTAACGGAGCTTGAGCAGAATCAATGAGCTTGCCTTTCTCCAAGCCCCTCAGTTCAACGGCGGCGCGAATCAGACCTTGCGCTTCCGCGTACAACACAAGCGCTTCGCGCTCATCGATGTCCTGACTCCTAATTGTCGATTCGATTTGCCGTATTTTTCTCTCGATAGCCCCCCAAAGCCTTTGCACGGCCGCACATTCCTGAGCGGTGACCTCGTTCTTGTGATTGATCAGATGCCACATGACCTCGTGGAGCGCAACGACCTCTCCGTCGAGTTCGATCTCTTCTGGTATTTCCGTGCCGACGAACGTGAAGATTCGGTTTAGCTTAAACAAGAGCTCTTCTCGCTCTTTCCTTGTAAGAGCGCTAGCGTCCATTAAATGAACACCCCACACCGTAACGTTGGGGTTTTCTGTCGCGCTTTTTTCGGGATCCATGGCCGTTCTTCCGCTAGCTCGTATCACTGGTTGTTAGTGCGCTCTCAACTTTAACCATTACCCTGCCGGCGAGTATCAATGTGGCAACCCGCAAGAACGCACAGCGAAGGGCGAAAGAACTGGACAAAGATTATGAACCTTGAGCTAGATAAACTCGAAACCTGTAACATCACGCATTTTTGACATATGAATCGAATACCACGCCACGTAGGCATCATCCCTGACGGGAACCGTCGCTGGGCACTAGCTCGCGGTTTGCGGAAAGAGGCAGGCTATGAAGCTGGCTTGCCCCCCGGATTAGAATTGCTTAGGTTATGCAGTAGCGTCGGCGTCAAGGAACTCACGAGCTACGGCTTCACCCAAGATAACACGAAAAGAACCCAAGTGCAAAGAAAGGCCTTCCAAAAAGCATGCATCGACGGCGTGGAGATTCTCAAACACGAAGACGCTAACCTGCTTGTCCTCGGAGATACAGACTCTCCGATGTTCCCAAAAGAGCTTTTCCCCTACACAAAAAGAACTATATTTGGCTCAGGAAAAATAAAGGTCAACTTCTTGGTTAATTACGGCTGGCAATGGGACTTAAGTCCGCTCTTTGCCCAACCCAAAGCCACACTCGAGGGCGAAAACGTCACAAAGATGATACGATCGCATGACGTTTCCCGCATGGATTTGATAGTTCGCTGGGGTGGTAGACGACGACTCAGCGGATTTTTGCCCGTGCAATCGGTGTATTCGGATATCTATGTTGTCGATGCATATTGGCCGGATTTCAAGCCGGAGCACTTCTACGCAGCGCTCGATTGGTATAGCAAGCAGGATGTCACACTGGGTGGATAACTAACCGCTCACAGACTCTCGCTAGCGAACCTCCGCCGAGCACGCCTGGGAGGTTTCACGTTGTATTCACTTTGCGGCAAAAACACCTTTCCTTGCAGAGACATACCCACTTAGAGCGACTGCGTTATACAAATTTTTACAGGTGAGCGAACCAAATGAATGCGCAGTTTGGCTGATGCCATAAAGACTAAATACGTAGGGCTTTTTCGGAGGATCATGAAGCGCTACTTCCGCTGCACTGTTTGTGACGATATACACTACGGGGAAAATGCTCCCGAGATTTGCCCTACCTGCGAAACCATGGGTTCGTATGTAGAGGTGACACAAGATGAGGCTGAGGAGTACTTCTTGTAGTCAAAAGACGCGGCCGTCTGAAACTGTTCAGTACGTTGCGTTACGCTTATTCTTAGTTCCAAAATAAGCGCTCTGCTAGGCGCCACCCGCACTAAAGATCTGCTGAAACTGAAAAGAGGGGGGCCACAGACAAAAACGTCTGCGGCAGCACGCGTTCACACTTGATCAAGCATTTGATCGGACATGCCTTCCATCTCGTCTTGCGAAGGCCCTTTCTCAAACGTAGCGGCTTGAATCACGTCGTCTATTCGAAGGATCATGTTCGCGGCTTCGGTGGCCGACAAGATGGCCTGCTTCTTCGTTCTGAGAGGTTCGATCACGTCAGGCCACATGTCTGTTGCTTTTCCTGTCGAAATCTGGAGCCCCATCGTTTTATTTCCCGATTCGTGAGCGGTCCTCAAACCAACAAGCGAGTCCATCGGGTCCAAACCCGAGTTTTCGGCAAGCGTTTTTGGAATAATTTCGATTGCGTCGGCAAAGGCGATGACTGCCAGTTGCTCTCTACCGCTGAGGGTCGACGCGTAGTCACGGAGTTGCATCGCGATCTCAACCTCCGGAGCGCTGCCTCCCGCGACGACTTTGCCATCTTCGATCGATGCTTGAACGACTCGAACCGCATCGTACACAGCTCGGTGAGTTTCTTCGACGATATGATCGGCTCCCCCGTGAATCACGATACTGACGACGCGAGGGTTTTTACAGTCTTTGATTGTTATCATTCCTAGACCTCCGTCTAATCAATGCCGCAGGTGTCACAGCCAGATTCGATGTCAGTTGTTTCTTCGATTTCGCCCGCGTTGCCCAGGTCTGATGCGCTGAGATCATTCAGGCTGGACACCACTCGGGCGCCACTCACCTTGGAAATCGTCTCAATGTCCTCGCGTTTCACGTTCTCCACTGCCATCACGTTATTGCGCGAAAAGTGCCATTGGAGTAGATCGTCGATACCCTTCTGGCAAAAGACGACGTTAGCGCCGCTTGCCAAGATCTTGTCAGCCTTCTCGATCAGCGTTTCATGATCGCGTTCCATGAAGAGTTTCATTTGCGTTGGATCTTTTATTTTGATTTTGGCGTCGGTCTTTGTTTTGGTAAGCTCGAGTGGTTGATCATAAACAAGGATGCGCGCGTCGCATACTTTTCGCGGCATTCCCTCGGCCGCGCGTTCCTTGTCGACAACGATGCCTTCTACGAGTTCTGAATCGGAAACGGAACCAGAAACTTTCTTTTCAATTCTGATGTCTTCCTCGTCGACCTTGTACGTGTTGTCGACTTTTTGCGCTACCATTTTCACCGCTTCAACAACGAGCTGCGGAAGTATCTCAGTGCCCACGTCAGTGCCTTTGCCCGTCAGCGCCGTCTTTGCAATCTTTTTCAGCAGATCGTCATCGCGAATCGAAACGTTGCGCGACAGCAGTTCGGCGATCTCAATCGCTTTTTCTGCGGCGAGGCCGTAGCCTTTCTCTATAACCGTCGGGTGGATGTCTTGATCGAGCAATTCTTCTGCGTTTTTTAGCAGTTCCCCAGCCAAGATAACCGCCGTTGTTGTCCCGTCGCCCACTTCATCATCCTGCGTTTTAGCGACTTCAACCATCATCTTAGCTGCTGGATGCTCAATATCCATCTCCTTCAATATCGTCGCGCCGTCGTTCGTTATAACCACATCGCCCATCGAATCAACGAGCATCTTGTCCATGCCTTTCGGTCCGAGCGTAGTTCGCACTGATTCAGCTACGGCCCTGCTCGCGGTAAAATTCATTGACTGGGCTTCCCTGCCCTTCGTCCTTTGTGTTCCTTCGCGTAGAATGAGAATAGGTTGACCACCAATCACTGTGCTAGCCTCCAAAATTACTAGAGTTGTTGTTCTATATAAAAGTTCTCTGAGTGGGCACCGCGTTGGTGGAAAAACCGAACAAACTACGTCCTTGAAAGCGCAAGTTAAAATGACCCGATCAGTAATTGCCTCCAAGACTTGCACGGTGATAGCATTGAGCTTCAATCGTGCTGGTATGGGATGCACCGCAGCTGTGCGGCCACACGTCGTCGTTGCCAACTCGGCTACCGCGATGAGCGGGCAGATGACGGCTCCAAGCGTACCGAGAGAGCGTTCGAAGCCGAATAACCTTCCCCGTGCCGAGGCTCTTTGACTCGGAAACAATAACATAACGCGCCCGTCGCTGACGCCCTCCAAGGCGATCAAACAACTGTCTTGCCAAGACTTGCTGCCGCTGCCATGCAGTTGATACTGCAAGCAAGGGCTTCGCGATCGCTGCGATGGTTTAGCCGGATTACACGAGGGACTCGCATTTCCCGAATCTGTCTAAGAGGAATACGGAAATTATCGCTGCATGCTTGCGGTGCTTTCGACGTATGCTATGAGGCCCACGTCAATGAGCGCCGCTCCCAGGACGTTAACAATAAAAGAGGAATGACCGGATAGATCTTCTCCGCGCTCATCGGCGAGCAGACTTACGATCCCAAGGATTGCGACGTTTAAACTAATGCCAAAAACGAGGGCTCCTTTAGAGAATCTCCCTCCTGAACATCTGCACAGCGCTTAGCTTTTCAGATTTGAAAACTGTCTAAGGATGAAAAGGCGTCTATTAGCGATAAGATTAAGATTGTGCAGCATAAAGGATACTGGAATCATGTTCGAAATCGAAGGAGTTTTAGGGAGACAAGTCCTTGATTCACGCGGAAATCCCACAGTGGAGGTAGAAGTTTTCACAGACTGCGGTTTTGGCCGGGCGATCGTACCGTCCGGCGCGTCCACTGGATCGAACGAAGCACTTGAACTTCGAGACAACGAATCGGATTTCGGCGGAAAAACCGTGTTACGAGCAGTCAATAACGTCAACACAGTAATTGCGGAAGAAGTCTTCGGCATGGACGTGAGGGCCCAGCGCAACGTCGACAAAACGTTGAACGATCTCGACGGGACGCCAAATAAGTCAAATCTCGGGGCAAATGCCATTCTCGGGGTGTCAATGGCAGTTGCTCGAGCAGCGGCGAATTCCGCCAACATGCACCTTTACGAGTACCTTGGCGGCCCAAATGCGTGCACGTTGCCCGTGCCGTTAATGAACGTGATTAATGGCGGGGCACATGCGGGCAACGCTTTGTCTATCCAGGAGTTTTTTATCATACCAATGGCAGCCGAGACATTTTCTGACGCCCTCAGAATGGGCGTCGAGACTTATCACGAACTCAAGCACGTCTTACAAGCACAGTACGGACAGGGAGCGTCGAACGTGGGAGACGAGGGCGGTTTCGCGCCGGCACTGTCCTCATCTTCTGAGGCACTTGATGCGATCATGACGGCCATCGGCAATGCAGGCTACGATCGAGAGATGCGCCTCGGCGTGGACTGTGCCGCGTCAGAGTTCTACGACAAGACGACACAAACCTATCTGATTGATGGAAGAAGGCTCTCCCCCGCTGAGCTGAGCGAGTACTACGAGGACTTGGTGGACCGATATCCGGTAATACTCATTGAGGATCCCTTTAACGAGGATGCGTTTGAAGACTTCGCCTATATAACCTCCCAACTCGCCGGCACTACCATCGTCGGTGACGATTTATTCGTGACGAACGTCGACCGACTTTCCAAAGGGATACAGCTAGAGGCCGCAAACGCTTTGCTCCTAAAGCTGAACCAGATCGGAACAATGTCGGAAGCCTTCGACGCCGCGACCTTAGCATTTCGGAACGGATATTCGGTAGTCGTTAGCCACAGATCGGGAGAGACCGAAGACACGACTATTGCCGACGTTGCAGTTGCATTGGGCTCAGACTTCATCAAAACAGGTGCTCCGGCGCGGAGCGAACGCAATGCAAAGTATAATCAGCTTTTAAGGATTCAAGAATTCCTCGGAGATGCTGCCTCATATCGAGGTCGAAATCTGCAGACTTAATCGACGCCTGTAACACCTCGCACGGGGCGGCACACAACATTGCTCGAGGCGCACATCCTGCTAGTGTCAAAGCAGAGTGTCTCTGGGACCTATCGTTTCAGCTGACCTAGTGGCGCTCTAGCAAGTCCGAAGCAATGCAACCTGCCAGGGGTCGTGAGCCAAAGGGGCCGTGGCAACACGTCCCGATTCTCGGACAAAAAGCGCAATTAGTCTAAGTACGTGGTATTCTGCGAGAGATGCCCCGAACCGCACGCATCATCAAGTGGAGCTGCTCATCGGCGCCAGCGGTTGTTAGCTAGCGACGAACGATACAGAGACCACATCGAAGGCTACTTGTATACTCAACACTCTTGTCCGAAGTGACAATCTATGCCAAAACTAGCCGCGCTCCTTCTCGCGATCCTGTGTGTGGTGTTTCTTGCAGCGTCCTGCGTGACGGCGGCTTTTTGGGCCGGAACGGCGCCGAGCAGCGAGTCATCCGCGCAGACTGTGGTCAACTCGCAGTCGAGTCACTTCACGAAAATGAGCGTCGCCGGCCAAACGGACAAAAGCCTAGAACCGACGCCCCGCATAAGCACGACTTCAGGGCTACGCGTGTTGGCATTGCAATCAGCTGCCACTAATAACGCTAGTCAAGTTAGTAACCTTCTGACGGCGAACAATACAACTCGCATCATCGTTCCAATTTCAACAGCCAAAAACGCTTCTAATGCAGGGGCGCAGAATAGCAACGGATTCACGTTTCCAGCCTGGTTATGGATCTGGGGACTGATTCTCATTCTCGTGATTGTTCTCACGTTTCTTTTGCTTCGACTCGTTCGCGAGGGCAACGGCGAACCGCCGGCTAGCAACACGCGACGCCCCGCCGCAACGCAATATCCGTCAGAAACCGGCAGAGTGCCACCGCGACAAATACCGATAGAAGGGACAGAAACTGACACCGAACTGAGAGACAAATCTGGCAGCCGTGCGAAAGATCAGAAGGTGAGGATACTTATAGAGACGCCTGACGAACCGCGAGAGATAGAAGAAAAATCAGGGTGACACGCGATCTGAGACCGAAACAGGGATAGGACGATACCAGGACTTACCGGAATGGGAGCTCCGCCGATCGGTCAACCAGCGTGCCCCACCAATGCTAGTGAGCTACGGGCCGTCCGATGTGTGTGAGCGGTATCGCACCTCGAAGCCGTAACAAGCAAGAAAGTAGTTGTACCGCGAGCGAACGGGGTTACTTGTTGCAACAGAACGTGGAACGATCACCTGCGTCTAGCCTGAGCAACAACCGGGGACTTAAACTTCTTCGCGCCCGTGCCATTGAGGGCTTATCGTACCACCCGTGCACGTAGAGTATCTGCAGAAGCCGTTCTACGCTGTGAATCTCAGATGGGGGTACATCGATTTCGTCTAAAAGAGACAGCATTTCGCTGCGACACACTTCCCGTGTTTTTTCTTACGCGGTCATCAAAAAGTAGTTTATTGCACGTGACAAATATAGTTTGGGAAGATGTCGAGAGTCTTCAAGGAAACAGTAGATGGCGCCGCAAAGTACGATTTTGTAGCAAGGGCACTCGATCAATTCAGCGATGAAATCGCCTCAGCGTCGTCAATTTTCATCAAACCGAATCTTGTTTCGAAAGAGGCGTACCCGACCACCACCGATCCGCAGCTTCTCGATACGGTCCTACAGTACCTCCCTGACCACGCTATAACAGTAGGAGCTGATCTTGCGTTTGATGCCCCCCTAAACGCATTTTTCGATCGAAAGACGCGTGGCGTAACCAAGCATCTTCCGCTAAAGCGCGTGTGCGATGATCACGGCGTTGACTTCGTCAATCTTAACAAGGGCCGTTTGCGAAAAGGCTCAGCGACCGGGGGTTTAGCGTCTCTCTTTCTACAGTCCCGGGGTCGTTCGATTTGAAAATCTCACTGCCTGTGCTAAAAACGCACTCCATTTGCACGCTGACAGGAGCCGTGAAGAACCAATTTGGATTGGTTAGACCGACAGAACGCGTCCGCTTGCACGCTAGCGGGCTTGAATCTGCACAAAAGCATCGCCGAAGCGGCGGTGCTCGAACCGTTCGATATCTTCATAGTCGATGCAGTAGAAACACTCGTCGATGCTCAAGAGCTGCGTCACGGCGGCAGGAAAGCGCATCTCGGCTACGTGCTTGCAGGAACGGATCCCGTAGCAATCGACTGCGCGGGTCTTGAGCTTTTGAGAACGGACGACGAAAGGCTGGCGGGCAAGACCATTGATAACATCCCCTATCTGGCTTTTGCAGAAAGTTATGGGTTAGGAGACAGGCGACACGAATGCGTGAGGCTAACGGGATCTTAGATTTCTTTTGGGTGGAGAAATACCGGCCGCGATCGTTCGAGGAGATTCTGGGCCAACCGGTTGTCAAGATTCAGCTTCGGCGCATTGTCGACACCAAGAACTTGCCGAACCTGCTCTTCTTTGGCCCTCCAGGGACAGGCAAGAGTTCAGCTGCCGAAGTTGTCGCGAGAGAGCTTTTCGGAGACGTGTGGGAGGGCAACTTCACCGAGATCAACGCCTCAGACATCTTTGAACAAGGCCGGAAGTACCTCGAAGCGTCACGCAGCTTAGCGCGTTTTTACGACAAGCGCAAGGGTGTGCTCGATAATTTCAAGCTGATCATGAACCGGCTTGCCGGAATCGCTCCACTAGCTGCGCCGTACCGAATTCTGTTTATAAACGATGCCGAATCCTTGACGCTGGACGCTCAGCAGGCTCTGCGAAGAATAATCGAACGGTACAATCGGACCTGCAAGTTCATCCTAGCTACCGCGCGTCCGTCGCAAATTATCGTACCCATAAGATCGCGCTGTTTGCCGCTGCACTTCACACAGCTACCCGCCGACATGATGGTCGACTTTCTGCGACGAATCTCGACAAAAGAGGGTCACGCGTTGTCAGATGAGTGCAGCCGCTCGATTGTGGGTCTTAGTGAGGGCAGTCTTCGAACAGCGCTGACGCTGCTCCAACTCGTGACAGAAGGCAATTCTTCTGAGGCTCACCCGCTCGACCTGAGCATGCTCGCCGAATGCGTGCACCCTAAAGGAGTTTCGGAGCTCTTGCAGCTGGCCTTACAAAACGATGCGCCCAAGGCCAGGCACGTACTCGATCGTCTGTTGCTCGAGACCGGTCTAAGCGGCGGCGAAATTATCGCTCAAATGCGGATTCAAGCCCGAAACATGTCACTAACTGAAGAGGCACTCGCTGAGCTCCTCGTACTCCTAGGCAACGCGGAGTACGCCCTTCTCGATGCGCTTAACGAGAGAATTCAGCTCGAGGCGCTCATCTATGAAATCGCCTCCTCGGTGCCTACAATCGGCTAGCGCTTCGAATCGGCGCAGTTGACCTTAGAAAGTGCCGTGTCGCGGTCCGGCACGCCGACAAACTCCACTTTCTTATCGATAAGTGTAGTTGGAACGCTTCGGATGCTGTACTGGTGAATTAGTTGGAGGCCTTCTGGCGTATAGACCTCAATGTCCTTGTAGTCAAAATCACAGCTCTGGTGCAGTTCCTCCCAGAAGCTTTTCGCCATCGGGCAGACCGGGCAGCCTTTATGAGTAAGCAGTATTACTTCTGTCATTTCGTGCTCCACCATGTACTACGCGATTACTTGGATATGAAACTTTCACCGGGGGGCGCGTCGCTGTCGTTAGACCGGCTTGGGCGCGGAACAAGTCAGAAATTTTGGCTGATAACTCGCCTGACGGCTTCCAACAAGCGCGCGTTTTCCGCCTTTGTCCTAACCGCTATCCGTATATAGTCGTCTCCAGTCAATCGAAACGACTGACAGTCCCGTACCAAGAATCCGCACCGCCTCATCTCACTGGCAAAGTCAGTCGATGAGAGCGACGTGCCTGCGACGTTGACCATAATGAAGTTGGCGTCGCTTTCGAGCGGCCGCAGCCCTGGTATTTTTTTGAGTTCACGAGCGAGCCAGCGCCGCTGTGCAGCTATTTTTTCGCGCGAGGCATCAAGATAGGGTTTGCAATCCTTGAGGAGAGCGACCGTGACTCCTTCCGCGATAGAGTTGAGGTTCCACGGAACCCGTATGCTGTTTAATACCTTCGCAAGCTCGGGGTTGGTTATGCCGTAGCTGGCGCGGATGCCAGGGATTGCGAACGACTTAGTGAGAGATCTAAGGACAAACGCTTCGTCGAGACTCTCAGTCGCGACGCTTTGTCGCGGGTCGGAGAGTTCGATGAAGACTTCATCAACGAGCAGGAAGGCGTTTGTCGCGTGACACTTAAGCGCGATATCGGTTACCGTCTCCCTTGCAAGCACTTTGCCGGTGGGGTTGTTCGGATTGCACAAGAATACCATTCGGACGTCTTCCTCAGCCAAAGCGCCGAAAAGGTCTCGTTTGAATGCCTGCTCATCCCACGCAGGCACTATTAAGGGCTCAGCGCCGCTTAAACGGCACGCGAGCTCGTATTCACCAAAGGTTGGAGCGGGAACTATCACTTTGTCGCCTTTTTGGAGAAGCGCCCACGCACAGAACCGTATCAGTTCAGCGGAACCGTTGCCTGGAACTATCGCTTCAGACGGCACCGCGAGGTATTCGCCGACGGCCTCTCTGAAACGCCTGTACGTGTGATCGGGGTAGTGATAGGCTCCTTTAAGGGCCTCCTTGACAGCAGACTTGGTGCGCGGGTGCAAGTATGGGTTGAAGCTTGCACTGAAATCGAGCACGTTCGGCATTGCCTCTGAGGCTTCTATGATTCTACCGCCGTGTTCACAGGGCTTGAAATCCTTTAGATCGTCTCGCACGGAAACTCGCATGGTCAAAAGCGGTTACACCTGTGACCGGGTAAGGAACGGCATGAGCTGCTTTCCGAAGAGGATATTCCGCCGCCCCTGTAGAGCAGATTTCTCGTCATAATGCTGTGCGTGGTCTGCCTTCACCCCGGCCCCGCAGACCGCTATGGGTACCTCAGTGGTCATGTGATCGTGTGTCACGCATGAAGATCCGTGATCTGAGAGGAGGGCAAAGCGGGTTTTTGCGATGTCCGTATGTTCGAGCAAAAGGCCAACCATCGCATCAATCTTCTCAATTATGATCAGTTTTCCTTCGACGTTGCCATCGTGACTGGCTTCATCAGTCCCTTCGACGTGAATCAGAACTATATCGTAGTTACCGAGGTTTTCGAGCGCAATTCTGCCTTTTGCTGCCGTGTCCGTATCGTATTCGCCAGTCGCGCCCGGTACGTCGACAATATCCATGCCGGAGTATTTGCACACGCCCTTTATGACCGGCGCGGCTGCGACACACAGGCCCTTGCCATACTTCCTCATGGTTGGATTCATCCTCTCTATTTGTCCTACAGCCCATGGCATGACGACGTTGGCCGGTGGCTTCTGGTCGGTGAGACGCCCCAAATTAAGCGGGTGCCGCTTCAAGACCTCGTTGGTTTTCACCATAAACTCGTTGATCGTTTCTGCCGTGTGGAGCGCTTGGGAAGTTCCGTTCGCTGCCCGCGCCCATATCTGTCTGCCAACGCCATATTGGGTCGGCAAGCTTACGTCAACACTAAAATCGTCGTCGCGTAGCACGAGAGCGCCTTTAAAGCCCAGAGTTTGCCTAAAATCGAAAGAGACGGCGTCGAGTTCCACCATGTCGTTGACGGCGTGCTCGAGCTGCTTGGTTTCATCTCTGATCCGCCCTGCCCTGCCGTCAACGAGCACGAATTGGTTATCTATGGTGGCGAGGTTCACCCGGAAGCCCACGTCTGTGGGGCCGAGGGTCAAGCCCGCTCCAAGCGCCTCATACGCCCCACGGTTTGAAGAAGACAGGTTCACGTCTTGGCCGAGCATCGCCAAGTGGGCCACGTCACTGTCAACCTTGATGCCAGGCCTTATCGCGTAGAACTGACCTATCGAACCCGAACGCACGACGTCATCCATGTGTGGCGTCTCTGCATACTCGAGCGGAGTCTGGCCTCGGAGCGCCTCTATCGGCTCATCTGCCATCCCATCTCCGACAATAATGATCAGTTTCACATCTAACGGAAGGCAAAAATCAAACAAATACTTTTGCATCAAGACAGTGACCACTGCACGGTCGTTCCTAGCTTTTTTTAGCCCCGAAGCCGAGCAGTTAGCGTCTTGGAATCTACGCTGATACTCACCTCAGTAATGGTCCGATGCAAAAAAAAGAGGTGGTCACGTGAAAATTGGCGCAAGCAAAGTGCAGGCTATCGACATCGAGTCGGTACTTGCACCAGCTTTCTGAAAAAGCGATTATGTTCGAACCAGCCGATCGATTAAAGTGATGGTATTCCATACTGTTAGGTGCTGCGCGACGGTGTGCACGGGGCTTGCGGCGCCGTGAGCCAAAGAGGGAGGAGGGGTTTATGCTTGAGTCACTGGTTCGGCAACTGAAAAGCAACGATCCAGCAGTCCGGACGAAAGCAGCCACGACCCTTGGAAATAGCGGTGAAAAAAGCGCAGTATCGTTTCTTGTAAGAGCGCTTGTCGATGAAAACAGGCACGTTCGCCGAGCTGCTTCTGCAGGCCTTGGACAAGTGTGGACGGATGAGGCCGTGACGCCCTTGTGCACGGCTCTAAACGATACGGACTGGTTTGTCCGATGGAATGGTGCACTGGCCTTAGGACTGATAGGCGATCCACGAGCCGTCGATCCTCTCACCGGGGCTTTGCACGACGCGAACAGGTACGTGCGTCGAAACGCAGCCGAAGCTCTTGGAAACATCAAAAACAAGAGCGCGACCGGCCGGCTTATTGAGTCACTGCAGGATCCAGACGTAGACGTCAGGTGGAACGCGGCTGACGCGCTCGGAAAACTGCGAGACCAGAGCGCAACTGATCCTCTCATTCACGCATTGAGTGACCCGGACGAATTCGTGCGAGAGCGTGCCGCGAACGCGCTCGGAAAAATAAGAGATGTAAGCGCAGCGGCTGCCTTGCAAGCCGCGCTCAATGACAGCCACGAAGACGTTCGAAAAACTGCGGCGGAAGCGCTCGAAAAAATCGAGCTAAGAGACGCCCGATCGTTGCCGGGGTTAGGCGCTATGGTGCGAGATCGGTGCACGCTAAAGACCTGCAACGTTTTTAAATATGATTACGCTGTCACTACAACAGGAAGCATGGCAGACACTCTGAGCACAATGGGAGAAGTGGACCGCGCCGTCGCAGCTATCAAGCAAATAAAAGAGCGGACCGCGAAGTTGCCGCCAGTTCTCGTAGAAGCTTACAGAGAGACTCTTGAATCGGCTAGCAGCGCAATCGTCCGTCGATTCTTTGAAGGTCTCGCGAATCAATGCCCCGACGCGTTGGAATACTTCATAGACGTAGACAAACAAAAAAAAGCCGACGACGAGAAGCAAACCAAACTCGATACCATCTCATAAGAAGCTCAAACTGCGTCGGCGTTGTCAAGCACGAGGCACGCTAGATAAATGACCTTTTTTCAGTTGGGCGGCTTTTTGCACGGAACCCCGTCAGCATCAACAAAACGAGCACTTCGCTCTCGGCGTGGCGACACGTTCTCGGCCGATCCTTAGGAAACGCCGTAGCCAGAGGCGTTCCGATGCACTCGCCTAGACGCGAACAGTCTGGCTACGCAATGAGGCCTTGGCCCTTAACGTGCATCTAAGCTGGAGTAATCTGTCATTGTGTCAATCAAGCCGATGGCGAAAAGAGATTTCGAAACTTGCAAAGTTGCCTTTTTCCGTTATTTTTTTAATCATCTATGATTGAAAGGACAATGAAAAAGGTAAATAAAGGCTTTTTGCGATATTTTGGATACGCAAAAGGTAAAACTCTTTAATAATGAAATCGATATTTTCCGCTTTTGATCACCCTGACCGTATTTATCGTACTACGACCACTTAGGCTGGCAAGGAAGAAGAATGACATCGGTGGCGGTTGAGGGAGCATACGCACGCCTCGGCGATTTCAGACTGCAGGATATCAGCGTCAGCGTCGAAAGTGGTGAATTCTTTGTCATTCTTGGTCCCAGTGGCGCTGGGAAAACGGTCTTGCTCGATCTGATCGCAGGATTCATTTATCCACGACAGGGGCGGGTGCTCCTCGACGGAACAGACATATCTTTTTTACCGACAGAGAGGCGGCATATCGGCTACATGTTCCAAAACTATGCTCTGTTCCCAAACATGAGCGTGTACAAGAACATCAAATTCGGTCTGAGGTATACAAAGCTGGCCGATTACGGACGAAGAATCGAGGATATCATGGAACTTGTGGGGATTGCTAAGCTTAGAGACCGAACCCCTACCACGCTGAGCGGTGGAGAGCAGCAACGAGTGGCTCTCGCTCGATCCTTGATTCTTGAGCCGAGCGTTCTCCTTCTCGATGAGCCCCTGAGCGCTCTCGACAGTCGGTCACGAGATTTGCTTCGCGAAGAACTGCGAGATGTGATTGACCGGTTTGAGATTACGGCCTTGTTCGTGACCCATGACCAGACAGAAGCCCGGTTGCTGGCAGACCGGCTCGGGGTCATGTATGATGGCCGGCTCATACAAACCGGTTCGGTGCATGAAGTCTTTGATAAACCGGACGATAAACGGGTTGCCTCGTTTGTTGGGATGGAGAACCTTTTTGAAGGTACCGTTGTTGCTCAGAAAGACGGAATTATTACGGCCGATATAGGCAATGCCACTATTGAAGCCGTCGCAAACAATGAAAGAGGCGACAGGGTATTCTTAGGAATCAGACCGGAAAACGTTACCGTGATGCTCGAACAAGTTGTCAGCAGCGCGCGGAATACTTTCAACGGCACAGTCAAGCAGATATTCTACCTTGGACCTATCAACAAGGTGATCATCGACTGTGGGTTTATGCTGGCTGCGTACGTCACGAACATCTCCACAGAAACGCTCAGACTCGATCGGGGCAGCGAGGTCAGCGTCGCTTTCAAAGCGACGGGGGTAAACGTGATCAGCGAAGGACAGCGGAGTCGCAAAACTATGCCACGATAAGGGAAAGAGCAGATGCACTCCACTCATGCAAATAACAGAAGGCGGTCGCAGGCGGGTCGCATACGTGGTCTGGCTCGACAATCAAGTGAAACCCCCGCAGAATCACTCGTCGGTTTCCTCGAACCGCTAGTTCCTGCACCCGCGGCTTGCGGAGAGAATACCCTTTTTGGACTCCTGATGCCAAAGTTACAACGATAGCAGCCGATCGCGATAGCGCTGTAACTGCTCTTCGCGCTCATCAGAAGAGAGCGATGGAACGCCATACGCAACAAACGGTGGCAAGACTTCGACGCCAGCCGTCCGGAACATGTTGCGAGCGAAGGTGAGCAGGACGTTAATATCCCCCGCTGGTCCTTCCGGAGCGTACATCGCAGCACCGCCCCCTGTTGTGCATGCTAACAGCGCCTTCTTGCCCGAAAGGAGCGGGTCATAGGTCGCGAAGTTTACCGCTATACCATTGGCCAAAACGCGGTCGCACCACCCCTTCAAAATCGCCGGGAAAGACTGCCACCAGAGAGGAAATTGGAAAATGATGAGATTGGCCCAGTCAACTTTCTCAATTTCCTTCGTGATATCGTCAGCGAAGGTTCCTCTCATAGCAGCGTGGTACTGTTCGTTGGTCAGATCGAAGAAATTCGGATTTTGTCGCTCTTTGAAATCGTGCTCATCCAGCGTTGCCTTAAAATTCGTGGCATAAAGATCTGAGACCTGTACTGCGTGCCCCGCCTCGGTTAGAGCGTCGACGGCAGCTTCTCGCATTGCTGCATTAAATGAGCGCGGATTTGGGTGCGCATAGACGATAAGTACGTTCATTCTTTTACCAGCTCCTCGCGTGACTTAGCTTTATAATGGACTTGATTTTGCATAATATATAAAAAGACTTAGCACTTATTGTGGGGCTGGAGTTCCCTTCCTTTACGCTTTGTGGAGATCCTCCCCGAAAATAGAAGGTCACACGTTAAGATGGACGAAATGGACGGCTTCGTTACAGAGCAAAGTTGACGCGGGCGTGTGTAGTCGATATCGGGATTATCTGCGTCAGAGACGGCACAAATAGAAAGATAACAGTGCCCGTATTCAACACTTATAACTAAATTCCCAGACTGACGCAGGGGATACTTAAGGGAAGACTCAACCGGTACGTGCATTTGTTTGTTCTATTATCTAATTAATTGGTTGAGTTGTGAATAAAACAGCGCGGCGCTAGCGACGTATGTGGTCATTTTCGCATCACTGCTTGCAACATCTGACTGGCCTTGCACGTCGCAGTCATCATCAAACCAGACGAGCGCAACGATCACTCGCAGCAGCAAAAACAGTAAGCGTTGGCGTTTGCAAAATAGTGCAGCCACACGAGATGACGACGAGCTCGCTTAGGAGCGCGCAAAGAAGAATGAGTACAAGTTTTTCTTCTTCTTTATTCATGGTCTATTTTGGAGGGAAACGCCTTCCCGTGTAGCCACAAGTGCTTTACGGCGTTGAATCGCGCTTCAACGTCGCTAAGCTGGTGAAATAAGCAACGGCTTTGAGTCTCGTTGCTCTGCGAATAGTATAAGGTTGATTATATTTAAGCGTTATTACTTGTCAGTAATAACCCTTTTATAGCACGAAGCACATGTTACTTCCAAGGTTTGGGATGCGACGCAACTCCCATACCTTATCTCCCAAGTTTGACACAGCAGTGGCGGGCATATGCATAGCCTGTGCGTAGGTCCTATTCTTTGCCTAGCGATCAGCGTCCATACAAATTGTTGTACGTCATCTACACATCTTCTCCTGAGCAATTGCTTTCAAGAGGGGCAACAGCGAAAACAGACAGTCTACATATTGCAAGGACAAGTAATAAGAACCAGCACGTTAAGCTGTAAAAGGTGATATAAAATGCCTCTTAGCGTACGTAACCAATTTCCCGGTACAGTCAAAGAAGTAAAGTTGGGCGCTGTAATGGCCGAGATCATCGTAGACGTTGGTGGCGGTAATCAGTTCATTTCAGCTATCACTAAAAATGCCACAGAGGACCTCGCACTCAAAGTCGGCGATAAAGTGACTGTGCTGGTGAAATCAACATCGGTTATGATTCAAAAATAATATTGAACGCTGAAAACCTGCTTAACTTCCGTAATAAGGAGAACAAAATAGCGCTAAAACAAGATACCAAGCATATCTTGTTGAATGAAACGCTCCAAAGGCCACAGCTCACACGCAAACAGCTGGTGCCGAAGAATCACGAGAAGGGACGCTTGTGACTGTGCGGGAGATGTTGATCGACGGCGAATGGGTTCCTGCGGCAACAGCCCATACCATTAGAATCTATAACCCAGCTACCGGGGAGGTTGTAGACGACATTCCAGCAGCATCGGCTGAAGACGTTGCCACCGCCATTGGGGCAGCGTACTCCGCCTTTCCTGCTTGGGCACACACGCCTGCGATAAAGCGTGCCGAACTGCTTGACAGGTCACGCAGTTTATTGCTGTCCCGTCGGGAAGAAATCGCGCGGTCCATTACAGAAGAATGTGGAAAACCGTTGCGCCAATCACGTGGAGAAATCAATGTAGCAGCTGATTTCATGCGTTGGTACGCTGAAGAAGGAAGGCGTTCGTACGGAGAATGGATCCCTGATCCTCTACCAGACCGACGTTTGCTGACCATTCGACAACCGATAGGCGTCGCTGCAATCATTACTCCTTGGAATTTTCCTGCCTATATGGTTGCGAGAACGGCCACGGCAGCCTTGGCCGCAGGCTGCACAGTCGTCATAAAGCCGGCCAGACAAACCCCCCTCACAGCACTTGCTCTGGCTCGTGCGTTCAACGACGGAGGAATACCTCCAGGTGTCGTGAACGTAGTCACCGGGGACGCAAGTGTCATTGGACAAGCGTTTCTCGAGGATCAACGCGTGAGAAAGATCTCCTTTGCAGGCTCGCCCGATGTGGGCAAACTACTGATGCGGGGAGCGGCGAATCACGTCAAGCGAGTTTCATTAGAGCTCGGAGGTCATGCGGCCTTTATCATTATGAGTGATGCAGCTCTTGATCGAGCTATCGACGGTTTGATGTCGGCCAAATTCCAGAATGCGGGCCAAACATGCATAGCTCCAAACCACATCTATGTACACTCAAGCTTGCTTGAAACCTTCTTAAAGCTGGTGTGTTCCCGCGTCGAGAGACTCAAGGTAGGCAACGGTCTTGATCCAGAGACCGACGTAGGTCCGCTGATAAATCGAGACGCACTCGAAAAAGTGAGTAGCCACGTCAACGATGCCATTGATCACGGAGCACGCCTGCTAACCGGAGGACACCAACTCACTGCGGATGCCCAAGCACAGGGCAACTTCTATGCACCAACCATATTAGCGGACGTGGCCCCGCAAATGCGCATAACGTGCGAAGAAACCTTTGGACCGGTCATCGCAGTGACCGCTTTTGAATCCGACGACGAAGCAATCGACCGTGCGAACAGCACGCAATACGGACTGGCAGCTTATATCTACACACGCGATTTGAGCAAAGCAATACGAATTGCAGAGCGACTCGATGTCGGAATGGTTGGAGTGAACGATACACGAATCGCAGCCGTTGAAGCTCCCTTTGGAGGGGTAAAACTGAGTGGCATTGGTCGCGAAGGCGGTCGTGAAGGATTGGCAGCTTTCATGGAAACTAAGCAGTTAGCGCTTCGGATTGGGCCTACGTAGTGTTAGATTTTTTAAATGTGGGGCAAGTATCCAGATTTCGAAGCCGGAAAGCGAAAGCCGGACGGGCCTTGGAATGGATAATGGATGCGAGCACCATCGCGCTTGGTAGGCTCCGCTCGTTAGAATTTTTCGCAGATTCGCTTGAAGCTCTAGGTTGCCAGACCGGGACCGCTTAAGGATGGCCGCAAGAACTCTGGACAGGCCGGGCTATCCAGAGAGCATTACCGCCTTAATCGGCCCCCCTTTCAGGCCTTTTTTCAGAAACCGCCCCTAGCTTGCCCTTCCATAGAGTAAACGCACAGATATTCTGGGCGCAATCATTGCCAAAGATCGGCATAGCTTAAAAGACTGGCACAGCTCTTTTTAGATCCCGCCCAGCGATACGGAGCGCCGTGCCCTATCTCTTAATTCCTCACACACGGTTCTAAGCTGCTCCGCTTTTTCATATTCGTTGAGGGCTATCAATTTCGCTACCAAGACTTCACCGGCTTTGGCCGCAGCCATATTGTCGCTTTTCTCCTCATTCAAGACGAATTCAATCTCTTCATTACTGAGAAACGACTCCTTCTTGTTGGTGTCACCGATAAGAAAACGGACTTTAGCCAGCCGCACTTTGGTCAGCCTTGAATCTGCCGAATTTCCATTATAAGGCCTCTTCATGCTTATTTGAGTATTTCCTAACTATCTACAGGTCGATGAAATATGTGTCCGAGCATACCAAAAAGCTCAATAAAAGCCCCCACGTTGCCACTCGACTCATCAATGTTACCCGCAGGCCGTTTTAGTCAGTTTTTTGTGCTTCTGCGTAGAGGAATTTTTATAAAGGTGGTACTCGGTCACGAACCGAACAGGCGTCAGAAGCGCCAACCAGTCGAACAGCCAGTCTTGACCGCTTTGAGCTCGCCGACTCTAAGGTGCTTGAAGCTTCATTGTATACTGTTCTGACCTATATAAGGCAGGCATCCTTCGTTTTGACTCTGCTTACCTCAATGGATTGCACTGTACTAAAAAAGAGGCACCGCACCGCACGCGGCGGCGGGCGCAATCAGGACGTGCTGCCCCGAGCTTACTGCGAACGCTTCATTCAGGGACTTTTTTCACTGGTCAGGTCGCAACAGCAGTAGTTGCGCTCTGCGATGTCACCGACGATGATGCAGCAGCCGATGATGATACGGCAGCAGTGGTCGTGTTCTGCGAAGTCGGTGAAATCATGAAGCCGTAGCTCGACAAAATTGCCTGTCCTCCAGGAGACTTGACATAGTTGATGAAATTCTGCGCTGCTTGAGCGTTCGGCGAAGCGCTTAGCACGCCAATGTAGTAGGTAGCAAGGACGTTAACACTGTCAGGAATCGTGATTGTCTGCACTTTACTCTGGTATGCAGGCGGAACTTGGGATTTGTATACAATACCCGCATCAGCCTCTCCAAGCGCGACTTTGACTACGACGTCGTTGACCTGCGTTTCCGTTGACACAACGTTTGACATGACGCTTTTCGCGAAGCCGGAACCGTACGTCGTGTTATTAGACGCTTTTGCGAGCATTTGCAGCGTGTAATTCCCGACGGGGACAGAACTGTTCGCGATATCGAGTTTTATTCCTGGCTTTGCGAGATCGGCCAGACTGGTGATGTTTGCGGGGTTCGCTGTCGGAACGATAATGGCTAACTTGTTATATGCGAAAGTGGTAACGCTTGAGTTGTTCATCAACCCTGCATTCTGCACATTCTGCATTTGCGCTAGATTGGCTGACGCGAAAACGTCTGCAGTGCCCCCCTGAATTAGTTGGGTTGCCAAAACGTCACTACCAGCAAAGTTAAAGGTGACGTTAACGCCAGTGTTATTAGCTGTAAATGCCGCACCTGTCTGATTAAAACAGTCAGTGAGCGAGTCTGCAGCATCGACCTTGAGCGTCGTGCTCGTAGTCGTAGTCGTGCAGCCACTCATGCTGATGACGAGCACGCTTACGAGTGCGCAAAGCACTACCGGTATAATCTTCTTCTTAATCATCTGTTTACTCCCTTGTTTCATCAGTATCCTCCGTAACTAGCACTTGCGAGCCAGCTTTAAGTTTGTCGGAAATGGCGTTCATACCATCGCTCCGGCTGTTTTCACGGCCACAAGAGTGATGCACCGGCCATTTCCGACTTTACCGGACTTATAATGCTTTCGCAGATACTTAAACGTTATGAATAGTTAATCATAACGCTTTAAGATCCACTTCAATCAAATTTGACTCGCTGTTTTCTGAACGAAGCTCAAAAGGGCAGTTTTTTATTAAATCGCCTGTGGAAATAACTGGCAATAGATTTTTATAGCAATAAGCTGTTCGTCTGTTATTAGCTGGGAATTTGAAGCTGGAAGTTCTTATGCAGTCCGTTCGCTTCGTAGAAGAGTAGCCTCCAGCATTATGAAGAACGCAAACTCCTAGAGAGTCGAAAGTGCGGCTGATCATCTAGAAATCCTCGTGCGAGAGAGACTTATGCAGTCTTTGAGAGAGCTCCGCAGTAAGTTTTCATCTTCCCGCGCTGCAATGGTCCAATTGACTGGGACGCTTAGTAGAACTATTGCGTTCGTGATCTTTTTTTTAGCATTTGTGGTAGTCGTAACATTTGTCGGCCTGCCTCTCGTGGCGCTCTTTGCGTACGGGACTCTCTCCGGCTTTCTTAACTCCCTCTCGTCCCCAGTGCTAGTGCAGGCCCTCCAGCTAAGCTTGGTGACGACACTGACGACCCTATTGCTTGTCATCACATTTGGTACACCGGTGGCATACTTTAACGCGCGCCACAGCTACCACGGCAAGAGAATAATAGAGACCCTAATCGATCTTCCAATCGTCTTACCTCCTGCGGTGGCAGGTATCGCGCTCTTACTGGCATTTGGCCGACGAGGATTGCTTGGTCAGTACTTCGACATCCTGGGAATCAACATCGCCTTTACTACAACCGCCGTCATACTAGCGCAAACATTTGTGTCGTCTCCTTTCTATATCCGGCAAGCAACAACGAGTTTTGAAGACGTCGACCCGGACTACGAACGCGCAGCCCATACACTAGGCGCATCAGGTGCTGGAACCTTCTTCCGTGTGACGGTGCCCATCGCTCTGAACGGCTTGGTTTCCGGAGCACTCATGACGTGGGCACGCGCTCTCGGAGAATTTGGCGCAACTATCATATTTGCAGGCAATTTTCAGGGCGTAACCCAAACAATGCCTCTTGCTATATATTCTGAGCTCTCCATTAACTTGGATATCGCGGCTTACCTCGGAGTCATTCTCGTCCTAATATCGTTTGCGGTTATCGCCTCCGTCAAAGTGCTCACTTTGAAGGAGAAAGGCGCGGTCAAAGAAAAAGAATCCATTCTCGATCGAGTGCCGCCACCATCTGATTAGTTATAGCGCTTTCGGGCGAGAGCATAGAGTCCTCTAGAGCAGCTTTTTGAGTCATTCGACTTCTGCCCGGTCACACTCATTGATGGAGCGCGTCAGCAGATTTCTCGTAGTAACTCGCTCCTGCGCACGATATGCACACGCCGTCTTCAACTAGATAGTCCGGCACCATCTCTTTGCATACTGGACATTGCACGGCCTGCCATACCGCCTTTTGAGGGACCGAGACTTTGACCCGTTCCCACGACAGAATACTTCGCCCAGCCTGTAGAATCTCGTCATAAACCCGGTCTTTTTCATCAACGCTCTTGTAACGTGGATCGTTCGTATACCAGAGACCGAGTGTTGGGTACCGCCGGATCTTCGTTGCATCAACATAAACGCGTATCCCACCGGCACGCTCTTCGGTAGAACCTCTGTTTAACGTAATAGAGAACTTACCGGTTTCTATTATGCGTAGCCGACTATTGCCCATAGTGGCGCTGGTAACGACTTGCACGGCATCGGGCGCACATTTCGGTGTCTCAGCAACCGCGTACAACTTCTCATTTGGATTCGCCCCCAGTTTTTCCAAAGCCAAATCGACCATAAACACGCCAATAAGCAATCCAGGGGGAGCAAAACCGTGAAAAGACACGCACCGCCGTATGTATTCCTTAATTCTTTCTTCCGTCCCGTAGTTGTCCATCAACGTTTCAAGTTTGTCAACTGGAATACCCATGGTGGATCCTCGCCTGATTACACTCAAATACGATGTTTTCCGTTGATTATAACGATACTTATATATTTTCCGTTGCCAACATATAAACAGAGTGGTATTATAATAAAGCAATATCGCTAACGGCGCAAAGGTTCGCAGTGTCTACCACACTCTCGAGTCGAAAAAAAGTCGGTTTCTCGTCTTTCATTCATAACCAGAAGAGTACAATCTGGCGGTAGAATTGCGAATTGAGGTGCAAATATGAGTTCTGAAGCACAAGAAGGCCAAACTAGCAATAAAATTACCTGTACGGACGTAACGTGCCCTGTGTGCGGTTTAACCTGCGACGACATAGAAGTCGAAGTCGATGATGCCTCAGTCGTCACGCGGAATGCCTGCATCATGGGCGACGCGAAGTTCAAAGAGCTTCGAAGCAGCCATCGAATTACCGCTCCGCTGATCAACGGAAAAGAAGCACCGTGGAGCGATGCAATCGACAAAGCTGCTGAGATTTTCGTAAACGCGAAACGACCGTTCTTTTTTATCGGCAGCGAAACGGCCACTGAGGCTATGTCTGTCGGCATTGAGATCGCAGAGATGCTTGGCGGACTGGTCGACGGCAACGCCACGATTTGCCACGGACCAACAGTCATGGCCATCCAAGATGTCGGCCAGGTCGGCTGCACCCTCGGCGAGACCCGCAACAGAGCGGACCTCGACATTTACTGGGGCGCCAACCCCGAAGACGCACACCCGAGACACTTAAGCCGCCATTCGATATTCCAGCGCGGATTTTTCACGGGACAAGGACGCTTCGGGCGACAGATAATGGTCGTCGACCCACGACGTTCGACCACCGCCGAGCACGCAGATCTCCACCTCCAGCTCAAGCCCGGGACCGATTTCGAGATATTGAACGCTCTCATGACGATCCTCAACGGGTTTGAACCGCACGAATCATTCACTGAAGTGACCGGCATTAGCAGGGAAGATATCTACAAAGCGGCCGACATGATCAAGGACGCACGCTTTGGGGTGATTTGGGTCGGTCTAGGTATCGCCAGCACCCGCGGCAAGCACTACAACGCATCGATGGCGATGAGGCTGACGCAGCTCGGCAACAAGTACGGTAAGTTCGTCATCTTGGCAAACAGAGGGCACTGCAACGTCGCGGGGTTCAACGAAGTCCTCGCGTGGCAGTGTGGTTTCCCGTACGCCGTCGATTTCTCGACCGGTGAGCCGCGCTATCAACCAGGCGAGTATTCGACCGTTGACGTACTGCGGCGGGGCGAAGCTGATGCGTTGTTCTGCATGTGTGCCGATCTCGGAGCCCATTTACCGAAAAGGGCCGTTGAAAGGATGTGTGAGATTCCCGTCGTCTCCATAGAAACGGCAGAGGGGCCACAAGCTTTCATAAGCGACGTTGTACTCCCCGGCGTTTTAGATGGCATGGAGTGCGAGGGAACGTTCTATCGGATGGACAACGTTCCGTGCTACGCACGAAGCTTCATCGATCCGCCATTTGACTTCACGAAGTCTAATGAAGACACGCTAATACAGCTGCGTGACGCGATCAAGCGAAAACTCGCCGCACGCGGGAAAACAACGGAGACGGTAGAAGGGGCTGCAGAGACCGGATCGAAGGCGACGACGCTCTCGGAAGAAGAGTACGTGCAGCGTCTGGACACGCTGCTGTCGCAGCCACAATCCTAATGGCACTGAGGTGAGTGAATTGGAAATTATACTCAATACGGGCGGCACCGCATTTCAGGGTGCGTGTATCAAAGGGGGCCGCAAATTCACGGACGAATACACTCAAGAAGCGGCATACTGTGATATCAACCCTGAAGACTTTGTCGCATTAGGCAAGCCGTGGTTGGTAAAAATCACGAACGAGTACGGCGATAGCGTCGTCCTCCAGGCGAAAAAAACCGACAGGCAACAAAAAGGGGAGATCTTTATCCCACGCGGACCGTGGGCGAACATCGTCGTCACCACATACACTGAGTCAACAGGCAGTCCTGCTTACAAGAATAGGAAAGTGGAAATTGAGGCGGGCAGCGGCCCTGTGCTCGGCCCTGTGACCCTCATGAAAAAATATTACTCGAAACGCACGAACCGCACAGGCAGAACGCCGGCAGAAGGAGGCGCTTAAATGGAACGCTTGACGCTGACACCAAGAGACGTCGAATACCTCGTCCTCGAAGCTTCCGTCATAACGCCTGACGCCGTGTGCGGAAAAACGCTCGAAGAAATTGCCGAGCTACCAGTGCTCGAGGGGAATGCCAAATGGCCCCTTGGACGATTTTTCACGATCACCGGCAAAGTGGCAGATGCGGCAGAGGATCAAGGGATCATTATCGACGGCGACGTGCCGCGTGTTAAATACATCGGCTCGAAGATGACTGCTGGTGCTGTGCTCTGCAAAGGGGACGTCGATATGTACTGCGGCGCCTGGATGAAGGGCGGCAGAATACGTGTCAAAGGAAACGCTGATGCATTTGCGGCCATCCAGATGGAGGGCGGCGATATCCTGTTTGAGGGGAACGTCGGCGATTATTGCGGCGCTTCCTATCGCGGCGATTGGCGTGGCATGAAAGGCGGCAACATCGTCATCAACGGCAACGCTGGCGTGACCTTGGGTGAATACATGATGGGTGGCAAGATCACGGTAAAAGGCAACGTCGGTATTAACGCCGGAATCCATATGGGGAAGGGCATCGGAGCCAAAGACCCTCTTCCTACTATCATCATCCACGGAAACTCGCCAGGGCGCGTCGGTGCGTTCATGACCCGGGGGAATATCTACGTACTGGGAACGATTGAAGTAATGATGCCCGGTTTCTCTCCGGACGGGACTGAAGAGCTCGAGATAGACGGAGTGAAAGCCACCTTCCAGATTCTCGACGGCGATCACGGTGAAAAGGGAAGGGGGAAACTGTTCGTAAGCACATAACTCCGCGCACGCTTACAGGTACGATGGGCACCCCCCATTGCGCCCCGCAGGACCAATCGGGTGACGTGCTTCGACATCGCCTGCTTTAACCTTCGTTCAATGGTACTCGAATAGAACCGGCAGGTTACGCCGATGACGTGTCAGACAAACTCGGCTGGCGATCGGCTGAGTTCGTCAATCGCGACTATATAGATAGTGGGCGCGAAGAGACTGACGTCTCCGAACCAGAAACCATTTTGGAAGAGGCCAGCGCTAAATTAGGCCGTTGACGATAGATTCGTTTTGCTGAAAAAAGAATCGCCCGAGTAGACGGCAGTGCTTGGTCTGAAGTCTTTTTGCTCGTTTGGTCACCAGAAGAGGCCTAAGCGGGGTTCTGGCCGTTTGCTGTGTCATTAGATGCCGGGCGTGAACCCCGAAACGAACGGGGCGTCCGAAAACCTTTATATGCGCTTGATGAACATAGTGGCGGAGAATTCTCATGATACGCAAGCAGGACGTCCTGGATGTGTTGAGCGAATATGACAAAAGAAGCATCACAGTCGGCGTGTTAGGCTCGCACTCCGCGTTGGACGTCTGCGACGGCGCCCGCGACGAGGGGCTCCCCAACCTGGTTGTCTGCCAAAAAGGACGGGACGGGCTTTACACTAACTATTTCAAGGGCCGCACGATGAATGGACTTGAGAAAGGCCTCGTAGACGAGACCATTGTCCTTAATAAGTTCGATGAGATTCTCGCCGAACGCGTACAGGAGCAGCTCGTCAAAAAGAACACGCTATTCATCCCTAACCGTTCTTTCGTAGTCTACAGCGGCATACGGCGAGTCGAAAACGAGTTTCGGTTGCCGCTCGTAGGCACGCGTGAGATGCTGAAGATAGAGGATAGGGAGACTGAAAAAGAGAATTACTATTGGGTCAGTCAGCAAGCGGGCATTCCAATCCCGAAACACTATGCGAGCAAAGATGACATCGACACACTCGTGATGGTGAAGCTTCACCACAAGTATATGACGCTCGAACGCGGGTTTTTCACCGCTGCTTCTTCTGAGGAGTTCGACGCGAAGGTTGGGCGGCTCATCGACAGGGAGATTATTACTGCCGAAGCCCTCAACGACGCGCGGATCGAACAGTACATCATCGGCCCCGTGTTCAACTTTAACTTCTTCTATTCACCTATCGACGAGGAGATCGAGCTCCTCGGCATTGATTTCAGATTCGAAAGTAACCTTGACGGATTGGTGCGAATTCCCGCCGAGCAGCAGCTGGAGCTGCCTGCAAAATACCGCGACCCGCTGATGACTATCGTCGGCCACGCGAACGCGTCGCTCAGAGAGTCGTTGCTTGAGCGAGTCTATATAATGGCCGAACGATTTGTCGCCTTCTCGAGGCGACACTACAGCGCCCCAATAATCGGACCGTTTTGCCTGCAAACGATCGTTGATCAAAACATGGACTTTTACGTTTACGACATCGCAACGCGCATCGGCGGCGGCACAAACGTGCACACGAACGTGGGCGCCCCGTACGGAAACTCGCTGCTACGAACGCGTATGAGCTCGGGACGACGGCTCGCGCTTGAGATCAAGCGCGCGATCGCTCTCGACCAAGTCGATAAGATAGTGACATAGCATGAGCCGCACTGGAACAAAACCAAAAACGGATTGGGACGTCATCATCATAGGAGCCGGTCCTGCCGGCATGTGCGCTGCAAACGAGCTGGCAGACCGAGGTATCAGCGTGCTCGTCGTCGATCGCGGGCGCGACATCAAAGAACGGCACTGCCCGATGGAAGAGATCGGCAAGTGCGCTGAGTGCAAGCAGTGCGACATCATGTGCGGCATCGGCGGCGCGGGCACATTCTCCGACGGCACCCTCAATCTGCGCCCTGATATCGGAGGCGACCTTGCCGCAATTACGGGAGACAACCCGTCAGCGTGGGCACTGGTTGACTACGTCGACGGCTTGTTCCTCAAGTACGGCGCCCCTGAACGGCTTTACACCGGCGATGGGGCCGACGTCGAGAAGCTCAAGCGCAGCGCTGCCTCAGTGGGCGTGCACTTTATCGAGATTCCACAACGTCACATGGGCTCTGACAACGCCCCCCGTATCATTGAGAACTTCGAAAACGACTTGAAGTCCCGGGGCACCGTGTTTCGGCTGAACGCCCAAGTCCGTGACTTACTCATCGAGGACAACACGTGTGCTGGGGTACTGCTCGAACACGGTGAGAAGCTCTCTTCGCGATTTACGCTGCTCTGTCCCGGCCGAATTGGCGGCGAATGGGTGAACACCATCGTCAGACGCCACGGCATCGACGCGAAGCACGGCGCGATAGACATCGGCGTTCGCGTCGAGGTTCCCTCGATCATCATGGACCCCATAACCAAGATAAACCACGATCCAAAGTTTCACATTCGCACGAAGCGGTACGACGATTTCGTGAGAACCTTCTGCACGAACGAGCACGGGTTCGTCGTCAAGGAACGCTACGAGGGGTTCATAGGCACGAACGGGCATTCGCTCAAGAGCCGCCGATCGGACAACACCAACTTTGCGTTTCTGGTGCGAACCGAGCTTACCGAACCACTCGAAGATACGACACGATATGGTAAGTCGGTCTCCAAACTGGCGACGACCATTGGAGGGGGTAATCCCATTCTCCAAAGAATGGGCGATTTACGCCGCGGACAGCGCTCCACTTGGAGTCGCATACGACGAAATCCCGTCAAAAACACCCTCGCGGATGTCACGCCCGGCGACATTTCAATGGCAATGCCCCACCGGATCGTGATGGACATCATTGAAGGACTCGAAAAGCTGAACGAGGTCATACCAGGTGTTGCCTCCGACTCAACGCTGCTCTACGCTCCCGAAGTGAAGTTCTATGCAATGGAGCTGCAGGTCTCGCAAGAGCTGGCGACGAGCACTAAGGGGCTCTACGCGGCAGGAGACGGCACAGGGCTTTCACGAGACATCATCAACGCCGCTGCGACGGGTGTCATAGCCGGCCGAGGGATTCTCCGGAAGCTCGAAAAGGGTTCCTGAGCGACGGCAGCAGCCTCACAAAGGACAGCCGCGGTCTCGCCAGCGGCCGAGCTTGTGCTTGTTTCGCGTCTGCACATCGCTTTTTTATATTGGCGTACGCAATACTTGTCCTGTCAACTCTGTGAGGGATGGGTGTGGACCCGGTGCACGAAGCTATTAACTCTTATGATCTGGAAGAAATCACCCTCGCGACGTTGTGCTCGCACACGAGTTTGCAGATTTTCCACGGTGCGCGCGAGGAGGGATTTAAGACGCTCGGCCTCGCTATAAGAACGATACCGAAATACTACGACGCGTACCCCAGAGCTAAGCCCGACGACTTCTTGGTCGTTGACTCCTACCTCGACGTGCTTAAGCACGCCGCCGAATTGCGCGACAGAAACGCGATATTGATCCCTCACGGGTCCCTCGTCGAGTACCTCGGCGCCGACAACTTCTTGAACCTCGACGTGCCTACCTACGGAAATCGTCGCGTGCTTCAATGGGAGTCAGATCGGCAGAAAAGCAGAGAATGGCTCGAAGGCGCCGGCGTGTCAATGCCACGCGAGGTACGGGATCCGCGAGACATCACGTCACCCGTCATCGTGAAATACCACGGAGCAAAAGGCGGGCGGGGCTTTTTCATCGCCAGCGACTACGTAGACTTCGCAAAAGGCGTAGAGCCGGGCGCAGAATACACAATACAGGAGTTCGTTCTCGGCACGCGATTCTACTTCCACTACTTCTACTCACCAATCGCACAAAACGGTTACAGATTGAGCAAAGGGACCCTTGAGATGCTCGGCATTGATCGCCGATTAGAAGCAAACGTTGACGAGATCTATCGGGCCGGCAACGTCACTGTTGCGCCCACGTTCGTCGTCACCGGAAACACCCCTGTCGTTCTTAGAGAGAAGCTGCTCGAACCCGTGTTTGATATAGGGCGTCGCGTCGTTGAAAAATCGATCGAGCTGTTCGGCGGTATGATCGGCCCGTTTTGTCTCGAGACGATAGTTACGGATGCGCTCGAGTTCAAAGTCTTTGAGGTGTCAGCCAGACTTGTGGCTGGAACTAATCTGTACCCGATGGGGTCTCCATATTCTGATTACATCTACGACACTATGTCGTGCGGCAGACGCATCGCGCTCGAAATACGGAACGCCGTGCGATCCAATCAGCTAGAAGAGGTATTGAGCTGAGCTAAGCCGCGCTACGCAGTCTCAGAAGCCACGCATGCTAAGTGATATCTTACAACGCCTTTCGTGGCCCGATCGATTTTAAAAAAATGAATGAGAGACGTAGCAGCGCGCCGTGGTTCCCGAAGGCTCTCGCACTTCAGTACAGCACAGTACGTTGACGGGCTTATCTTCCGTGTTCGGGATGGGTACGGGAGTTTCCCCGCCGCTATGGCCGCTACGTCAAGCCAAGGTCCGGATTTGAACCGGAGTATAGCTGCTCTGCAGGCAGCCGCGTGACCGCTCCGCCACCTTGGCGCTTGACTGCTAGTTACTCTAGCGCACGTGTAAATGTGCAAGTTCCATAATTACTCCCCGAAAGCGGTGCTTGCGAGGATCTGGTATACGCCTAGCTAATACGAAGGTGTGGCTCGGACGTTAGTGGCCGCGGACTGAACACCTCGTTGCCTTGGTGCGCACATCCCGACTCTATCAAACCGGTCTTTTACCGATGTCCTTAAGAGGTCTCTTTTCGGGGTTGGTTTCGAGCTTAGATGCATTCAGCTCTTATCCATTATGGCGTAGCTGCTCGGCACTGCCTTGCCAGACAACCGATAGACCAGAGGCCACGTTGGCTAGTTCCTCTCGTACTATAGCCAACTTCCCCTCAGACCTCAACACACCCCTGACAGATAGTAACCGACCTGTCTCACGACGGTCTAAACCCAGCTCACGATCTCCTTTAATAGGCGAACAACCTCACCCTTGGCCGCTTCTGCACGGCCAGGATGGAAAGAACCGACATCGAGGTAGCAAGCCACCAGGTCGATATGTGCTCTTACTGGTGACAACTCTGTTATCCCCGGGGTAGCTTTTCTGTCATCTTTAGCCCTCACCAATAGGGCATAAAGGTTCGTTAGGCCCGACTTTCGTCTTGTGATCCACTACTTTGCTGAATCACATCAGGCTGACTTTTGCCCTTACGCTCTTCGGTGGGGTTCTGACCCACCTGAGTCAACCTTTGGGCACCCTTGATATCTTTTCAAGGGCGTGCCGCCCCAGCCAAACTGCCCACCTATCGGGGTCCCATTCTCACGGTAAGGGACACAACCGTACAAGGGTAGTGTCTCAGGATCGGCTCCCCACCGCCCAGAAGCAGTGGATCGACGCCTCCTACCTACGCTGCGCATGCACAACCGCATCCCAACGACAGGCTGCAGTAAAGCTCCACGGGGTCTTCACTTCCCATCAGGGGTCTCCAGACTCTGCACTGGAATGTAAAGTTCACCGGGTTCCACCCAGGGACAGTAGGGCTCTCATTGGTCCATTCATGCAAGCCGCCAATTAAGCGGCAAGGTACTACGCTACCTTAAGAGGGTCATAGTTACCCCCGCCGTTGACAGGCCCTTCTTCCCGTTGAACCGGATGTTCAGGTACCTGCACTGGGCAGGATTCAGTGATTGTACTTGCCCTTTCGGGTTAGCAATCACCTGTGTTGTTATTAGACAGTTAGAGCCCCCTAGTCACTGCGACCTGCTCTTCTCAGAGCAGGCACCCCTTCTCCCGAAGTTACGGGGCTAATTTGCCGATTTCCCTTGGGTGGGTTATGCCGACACGCCTTAGTCTTCTCAACTAGGGGCACCTGTGTCAGATCTTGGTACGGCCATCGACTCCCTTTTTCACGGGCCCCTGGGATTATCCGAGTTTCCCCATCACGCTTTGGTTCGTTTCTCACCATTACGGTTCTCCGCGAACTTAATACGCTTGGACAGTTTGGCATCACTGTTCGAACTACCCGGAGGCGTCAGGTTTTAATGTCGCGTGGTACAGGAATATTAACCTGTTTCCCTTTTGACGCACTCGAATTACGGTGCATCTTAGGACCGACTAACCCTCGACTGACGAACATTGTCGAGGAAACCTAGCCCTTTCGGCGGTCGGGATTCTCACCCGACTATGCTGCTACTATTGCCAGGATCTTCGTTCCTGCGCGGTCCACAGGACTTTACAGCCCTGCTTCTGCCCACGCAGGACGCCTTCCTACCAGATCACGTCTCCGTGCTCCGTGGTATCGGCAGTCGGCTTGAGCCCCGTCCATTTTCGGGGCCCCAAACCTCGACTGGTAAGCTGTTACGCACTTTTTAAAGGTTAGCTGCTTCTGAGCTCACCTCCCAGCTGTCTATGGCCTGGGACGCCCTTTTAATTACACTTAGCCGACATTTTAGGGCCTTAACCACGGTCTGGGTTGTTTCCCTCTCGGACTAGAAGCTTACCCCCCAGCCCGGACTCCCGACATCTACGACGACGGCGGTTTTGGAGTTTGACAGAGGGGTGAGGGATTTCTCCCACAGCTCCCTCAATCAGTGCTCTACTCCGCCGACGGTCTCCGTCGAGGTCATGCTACGACATGTCTCGGAAGGAACCAGCTGTTTCCGAGTTCGATTGGACTTTCACCCCTAGACACAGGTCACGCGAGCGATTTGCAAATCAGCACCGCTAACGGTCCTCCACGCAACTTTCGTCACGCTTCAACCTGCCCACGCCTAGATCACTCGGTTTCGGGTCGTATCCTGATGACTCCGCGCACTTTTTGTACGCCGTCCCACACTCTTGCGAGCTACGGACTTGTCGGTTTCCCTTCGGCTCCGGCCGTGTAGACCTTAACCTTGCCATCCGAATACACTCCCTGGCCCGTTCTTCAAAACGTAAGACAGAACATTGGCGACGATGCTCGTACAAACGCCTCGCGACGTCTTCCTTCACATCGAGGATCCTTTCATGCCCTGCCGCACCATCACCACTCAATTTCAGGCCCTTTGCACCTCCCTATATGGGGTGCTTTTCAGCTTTCGGTCACCCTACTAGTACACTATCGGTCTCAAGTTGTATTTAGTCTTGGAAGTTGGTGACTCCCAAATTCCCGCGAGAATTCCAACTCACGGTACTCAAGACACGAATCCCGGCAGACTGATTGCGCTTACGGGGCTATCACCCCCTATGGCGTGTCTTTCCAGACAACTTCAGCTTCTCAGGCTCTGCGTTACGGATTCGGCTTATAACACTACATCTCCCCTTGCGGGGATTCAGTTTGAACTGTGCCGCTTTCAATCGCCTTTACTCACGGTATCTCTTACGATTTCTCTTCCTGCCCCTACTAAGATGTTTCAATCCGGGGCGTTCCCGATCCCTAACGGGATCAACCAATCGGTTAGGAGTTCCCATTCGGAGATCCCCGGTTCAAAGGCTCCTTGCGCCTACCCGGGGCATATCGCAGCTTGGCACGTCCTTCATCAGCTCTTGAGCCGAGCCATTCACTGAGTGGTATAGCAGCCACTTCACATTAACTAGTTAGCGTCCAGATTATGGAACTTATGCACGGTACACTTCTAACAAAGTGGACCCTTCCACAGCGGCGCCAGCCCCTGTGTGCATTAACACTGGAACGATTTTTCCCATGCGGGTCGTTCGATGGACTCGCTGGGATTTGAACCCAGGGCCTCTGCCTTGCAAAGGCAGCGCTCTTCCAGCTGAGCTACGAGCCCTAGGAAGGTTTCTTGATTCGGCTTCCACCTGTATTGCTTAGGAGGTGATCCAGCCGCAGATTCCCCTACGGCTACCTTGTTACGACTTAACCCCCCTTGCGGAACCTATGTTCGAACGTGGCAAAAACCACGCCCTCACATAAACCCCACTCGGGTGGTTTGACGGGCGGTGTGTGCAAGGAGCAGGGACGTATTCACCGCGCTATGTTGAAACGCGATTACTACGGATTCCAGCTTCATGAGGGCGAGTTACAGCCCTCAATCCGAACTAAGAATGGGTTTAAGAGATTGCCTTCACCTTTCGGTGTCGGAACCCATTGTCCCATCCATTGTAGCCCGCGTGTAGCCCGGAGAATTCGGGGCATACTGACCTACCGTCGCCCGCTCCTTCCTCCTCTTTAGCAGAGGCGGTCCCCATAGTGTACCCAGCCTGCCTGAGCAGCCGCTGGCAACTGTGGGTACGGGTCTCGCTCGTTGCCTGACTTAACAGGACGCCTCACGGTACGAACTGACGGCGGCCATGCACCTCCTCTCAGCTAGTCTAGCAAGGTCATCAGCCTGGCCCTCATCCCGCTGTCGTCTCCGGTGAGCTTTCCGGCGTTGAGTCCAATTAAACCGCAGGCTCCACCCGTTGTGGTGCTCCCCCGCCAATTCCTTTAAGTTTCAGCCTTGCGGCCGTACTTCCCAGGCGGCGAGCTTCACGGTTTCCCTACGGCACCACATGGATTCGCAATCCACGTGACACCTAGCTCGCATCGTTTACGGCTAGGACTACCCGGGTATCTAATCCGGTTCGTGCCCCTAGCTTTCGTCCCTCACCGTCGGACCCGTTCTAGCAAGACGCCTTCGCCACTGGCGGTCCCTCAAGGATTACAGGATTTCACTCCTACCCCTGAAGTACCTCTTGCCTCTCCCGGTCCCAAGACCAGCAGTATCCACTGGCAGCCTTACGGTTAAGCCGTAAGATTTCCCAATGGACTAACTGGTCCGGCTACGGACCCTTTAAGCCCAATAATAGCGGCCACCACTTGAGCCGCCGGTGTTACCGCGGCGGCTGGCACCGGTCTTGCCCGGCTCTTATTCCACATGCTTTTTAGGCATGTGAAAAGCGTACGCATTGCGCACGCACTCGAGGTCCCCTTATCGCGCTTTCGCGCAGTGTAAAGTTTTCGCGCCTGCTGCGCCCCGTAGGACCTGGATTCGTGTCTCAGAATCCATCTCCGGGCTCTTGCTCTCACAACCCGTACCGATTATCGGCTTGTTGGGACGTTACCCCAGCAACTACCTAATCGGCCGCAGACCCATCCTCAGACGCTAAAGCTTTGAACCGTAAGGCATTCCAGCGTTCACGGATTATCCGGTATTATCTCCAGTTTCCCGGAGTTATCCCAGATCTGAGGGTAGGTTGTCCACGTGTTACTGAGCCGTTCGCCGAGGGCATTACCCCTCTAGACTCGCATGGCTTAATCGGACCCCGATAGCAGTGGCCTCTGGCAGGATCAACCAGAATTATGCACACTACAAGGAATTGTGCGGATTCGCATTAATGCATATCCGCTTCGACCGATTCCATATCAAATGGTTTCAGCCGAATCAATCAACCCACGTCAGTTGCAAGGTTTCTGACAGATTACGCCAGCTCACTTACAACTCCATTGCATGTTTTTCGCGACCGGAGATCGATCCCTCACGGTTGGAAAATAAATTCCACATAAGGACCGTATGTTGGCCGCGATGGGCCTCATCTCGAAAGATCAGGCCTTTCTCTATAGAATCCGTAGGTATATAAGGTTAACCTGCGGCCGCTGCGGCACGTGTCACGAACTTCATCACAGCGTCCGGACGATAAATAGTTGCGTTTTAGGGACCTGCGACGCAAAGGTTGAGCATCCCGTCAACTGTGTCGCAGAGCCTGACGTGTAGCGTGCGACCTGAGGCAAAGGATTCAGCCGACGTCTGCGTGCGCCTCGGAAACAGTTTACCCCGCAGGTGGTTGAATGCCAGGGTCGTGGCATCCACCTGATCGTCGTACGCCGCGTCAGGGAAGTTCAGGAGTTCTTGCAAATAGTCATGCATCCATTTGTACTGATCGCCATCAGGAGTAGGAAGCCACACGCGATTCAGCCTCCACAAAGGAACACAGTTCCAGGCGCGGAGTTCCTTGTTCTCCCGCATATGAACGGGCGCGATGCCTTCGATCTCTACCCATTCAGCAGCGCGCTGGACCAATAAGCCCGTACGAAGAATGTTGCTCTTTTTTTTAGCGCGTGATAGCGGGTAGCCGCTAGCAAACCCGCATAAGACCATATAGAATGACGGCGCAAGCTCCATACGAAGAAGGAGGTGAACTACATTAGCCCAAGTTCGAGAAACAGTTTCGGTGGCAGTTCTAACCGATATGATAGCGGATCATCTAAAGATGCTCCCGTGGATGTTGGAAAGGAATACGACGTTAAAATTGAAGATATTTCAAAAAAGGGGGATGGTATCGCCCGAATTAGCGGTTTCGTAATCTTCGTTCCCAACACAAAGATCGGCGACGAAGTTAAAATTGAAATCAAAACTGTGAAAAACAATTTTGCGATCGCTGAGGTAACGGGGGCGGATTAACTTCGCTTGTTCTTTTTGCCGCTTAGAATTGAATATATGGACTGACCGCATTGTGGTTTAAGCATTTCTTGCTATTGACGATCGTGTTGTTCGTCCATCCATTTTTCCTTTCCTATCGATGGGGGTCAAATGTCACTAGGCATAACGCGTCAATACCTGACTGCTGTGCTCACTGCAAGCTGTAATCGGGCTGCCCATTAAAGGTGAAGTCTGATTTGAAGACGTCGAGCTCGGCCGAAAGCTCCGGACAGTCGGGGTATCCAATGAGCAGCCTTCTCATCAACAAGCGCAAATTCTCATACGAGGCCGCACGCTGTGACCGGCTAAGCGTTACTCTTTGAACATAACCGTATTCGAGCTCTAGCGCGTGAAGCAACGCTTCGTCGGGGCGTCGAAGGCCCGAACCACTGCGCGGTTGTAGGTTCTCGATATTTCACGAAGCTGCCCGATCTGATTTTTTACAGGCTCTGCCGGATAGCGCTCAAAATACACGACGTCACGAGCCGTTAGGTCAAAGACGAGGATCGGACACGGATCCTCTTGGCGCGCGGGATCCCGCCCTACAAAGTATTCCCTGGCCCCGGTAACGGTTGTGCTACGATATCTGAAGCCGCACATTGTTTAGATTCGCCAAATAACGAGCCGTGCAGCTGATTTAACGCAAGGATCGTTGCGTCCACTTGGTCGTCGTTAGCGGCATTCTGGAAGCTTAAAAGCTCCTGTACGTATTCGCCGACCCACGCGTATTCGCCACCATTTGGTTTCGGTATGTAGACGTTCTTTGATTGCCAGACCGGCACGCAGTTGAGGGCCTATAGTTCCTTAGAACCTTTGACGTTAAAGGGAATAATGCCGTCGTGTTAATGTTGGTGTGGTGGTCGCAGACAAGGTGCGAGGGAGTAGAACGGAAGCCCCTCCTGCGGCTCGTATCGAAAGCTTCAGAACATATCGTTAGTCACCCTTGCATCTCACGCGAGAGCCGAACAGGCTGCGAGGGGACGACATAGTAGCCACCGTACCAGATATGAGTGACACAAAAACCCGCGAGTGCTTTCTGGCATTCTCGCCAGCATATACGGAACACTTAGCTGCAAAGTTAATTTTTATATACTACTAATATTATATTTTACTACTAATATTATATTCTTATCAATACATATTTGAATCAATTTTCAAAGTTATTTGCACGAAAGAAGCGCAAATAGCAAGCTTTATATCAATTTGCATCCACGACGTGGTATAACAGCAAAGGAATGAGGAGGGGGCCTAGCTGAACGAAACACTACTGACAAGAAGAACGAGCGGAGCGCAAGAAGAAGAGCTGAGCGAAACACTACTCGCATCGCGAGTCGATGGCGCGGAGATACTTCGGCTGTCGATGTGTTCTGATCTCAGGAAGAATCTCATTCTCTCACTCAAAAAAGGCACAACAGCGCTAGCTGATTTGCGGACGGCGACGGGAAACAACTCCGCCTCCGTGATCCACGCGCTCAGAGAGCTGGAGAAAGAACACCTCACATCCCAAGATAGTAAGCGCAACTACGAGCTTACGAACATAGGCAAGATTGTCGCTTTGCAGCTTGAGAACTTCGTAAGAACAGTCAACGCAATCACTCAGTTCAGTAAGTTCTGGCTTGAACACGATTTAAGCGGTATCCCTGAAGATTCTCTCAAGAACATAGGATGTTTGCAAGAATCACAAGTCTTGGCAAGCGTGCCCACTGACATTTTCAATGCCTTTTCGACCTTTGTCACCCTGCTCGAAGACGCCAAAGTGATACGAGGCGTTGCCCCCGTGTTCGCGCCAGACTTGCTTGATGTTTATGCCGAACTCGCCGCAAAAGGCATACAGATCGAGCTTGTCGTTACTCGCGAAGTGCTTGAAAACATGTTAGAGCTCGCAGACCGCAGCCCGCTCAAGGATCAGCTTAAAGCAAATCTTAAACTGTTTGTGATTGAACAAAACCCAAAAACGGTTTTCACTGTTACTGACTATTTCTTTATGATTGGACTCTTCAGATTGGACGGGTCTTATGACCATTCAGACCAGCTATTAAGTTATAGCACAGAAGGCACTGGGTGGGGTCGTGAGCTGTTTGATCACTACCTCGGAGCGTCAGAAGAGTTCGACTTGAGGTACTAAACGCCACGTTCAAGCCCGCTTTGTTGCTTCGAATTGATGCGACCTCTCCCCCGACGAGGTGCCACTACCCAAACTTGTTAACCATTCTGTTGCCGTCCAGCGCAGTAGGAACACGGCAACGCTGTTCGTTTTCTCACGTTTCGCCTAAGTCGTGGGTATGCGTCGTGCTATGGCTGAAGCCGCATACTAGCTGATCACGTTAGCGCAAGACTTAAACGAGCATCATCAGTAGTCTCCCTTTGTTTGATGGCTCTATTATTGAGGCGTAATTGCCCGACCATTATTAGAACGCTTGCAACCAGAGAAAGAACTGTGCCAGGCTTTAACCAAAGAGCCCCCAGAATACTACATATTGTGAATAAACCGAATATTTCTTTCCAGCCTCTTCGCAATCGCAGATAGACTACAAGCGTATTACGATAGCGCTGTTTCGTCCGTTTTTGGCGCACTTTAGTTGCTTGAAAGCATTAAAAGCATTTTTCGCAAACTGACGGGCTTCGATCGCAATTTAAAACTGCGCATGGACCGTTTCTCCTCCTACATAACAAAAAGAGTTACAGAACAATGGGCTGAGGCGACTGGGACGCTTGCTGCGAATCAGGCGAGCTCGCTAACATTCTTGCCCGACGAGAATGCGCCACCACAGGCCTTGGAGAACGTAACGACACTTGCACGACGTCTTCTCAGCGCAAGAGAAATTGTTGGATATCGAACGCAGCCACGGCGTGGTGTTGAAAGATGACCGTGTGGTTCGCCTTGGTTCTCTCGGGCGGTCCCTTTATTTTGCCGGAAAGGACTATCTCCTCTTCGAGTTTAATGGCGAACTAGCCGCATATAAACCCGGAAAGGACTATCTCCTCTTCGAGTTTAATGGCGAACTAGCCGCATATAAATGGCTAGTGGCAATCATGAGGGGGCCGCTTAAGTCCGCGTCTGATACAGTTTCGCAAATGTTAGCACTTGGGTTAAAGCCAGTACCCCCCTTACTAGTTAGCCAGTGATCAGCGTGCAAGATGGTAGTAGACATCGCATGGGACAAAGGTTTTATCAAATCACTGGTTGGTTGTACCAGTAACCTGTACCAGTAACCTTCTACTAGTTAGGCAGTGATCAGCGTGCAAGACACGTGGACTAATTCACATCGCACAGATACGACGTATCATCCTCTCATTGGTTGGTTATATGTCCCAAATCAATTCAAGAGAATGCCTGATCCAACACAGCCTTATTACATCAGAACGAATAATCAAGGATTTCGCTCAAATTTTGATTTTAATAAAGAATCGCAAGGAAAAAAGAGGATAATATTCCTAGGCGATTCATTTACAGCAGGAGACGGGGTAGCAAATGAAGACAGATTTTCAGATTTGGTAATGGATTCAATCGAGAATCTAGAATGTTACAATTTTGGATTGACAGCATCTGGAACGGATCAACAAGTTTTGATTTACGAACACATCGCAAAACAATTCGATCATGACATAATATTCCTAGGGTTTTCTCTGCACGATATCACGAGGCTAGGTCCTGAACTAACTTGGCGTGCTCATCGAGTTCGACACGAGTTTGTAGTACTCCCGAAACCCTACTTCTATGAAAACGCGGGAGAATTGAAAGTAGGCAACATTCCTGCGCCGAGACACAGGACATTGAGAGGCCCTGTGCAAAACAACACCGGTGGGGTCATCAATCTTGCCAAACGTTTGTACGAGCTCTCCGGACATTCTTCTGGCGACGTTGGACGATGGATGCGGGAGTCTCAGAGTTATTTTAGCGAGGTGCTACTGAGTTACAGAACATTTAGTGAGTATGGGCGCTATTACAACAAGACAGATAAAAACTGGCATTTGATGGAACGCATCATAAAACGACTCGTTGAAGACTCGGACAACAAGCCGATAATACTTTTCCCTATTCCAGAAGTGAGAGCATTGTCGAGCGCTTTCAGAGGCGAGTATCAGTCCTTGTTTGAACGCTTGCAAAATGAATTTGAAAATGTCATTTTTTTGGATATAGCTGAGTATGTGAAAGACTATCCTCGAAGAGACAGACACAATATGATGTCAGTTAGCACATTACATTTCACGAAACTTGGTAACATTATAGCATCGAACGCAATCAGGCAATGTCTCATAAACAACGGACTAGTGTAGTCAACTCGGGCGATCAGAATGAACGCTAAAGGCGCGGATAATAAGGACGTTTTTTTATTAGGTATCTCTGCATTCTTTCACGATTCTGCGAGTGCTTTAATAAAAAATGGCAAAATTGCGGCAGCGAGCCAAGAAGAGCGGTTCTCTCGTGTAAAAAATGACTCAAGCTTCCCATCGTCAGCGATAAATTACTGTTTGGAAGAAGAAAGAATCGACGTTTCGGATTTGAAGGCGATAGTGTATTATGACAATCCATATCGCACTCTTGAAAGGATAATCTCTTCACACCTCACCGTGGCCCCGGAGGGCAGTAACTTATGGAAAAATGTCATAGAAGAGTGGGTCAACACAAAACTCAGGATTCCTGAAATAATCAGACGCACTTTGAATTACGACGGGGATATTTATTTCGTTGAGCACCACATATCGCACGCGGCAAGCGCATTTTTTGCATCGCCGTTTAAAGATGCGGCGATCCTTACCATTGACGGTGTGGGAGAATGGGCAACCTCCTGTATTTGCCATGGACACCATAATAAGATCGAAATAGTAAAGCAACTTGAGTATCCAGACTCTCTTGGACTTCTCTATTCTGCATTTACCTATTTTTGCGGTTTTAAAGTAAATGACGGCGAATATAAGTTAATGGGACTTGCGCCATACGGACGTCCCGTGTATGTCGACACAATTAAAGAGAATTTGATCGACATCAAAGATGACGGTTCAATCAAATTGAACATGAAGTTTTTTGGCTACATGAAAGATTTGAGCATGATAAATGCCAGTTTTGATGAGTTGTTTGGTGGCGGTCCCAGAAAACGTGAGAACCCCATCACGCAGAGAGAGATGGACATCGCCAGGTCGATCCAAGCTGTAACGGAAGAGATCGTCCTAAAGATGGCAAATCATGCGTATGACGTCGTTGGCAGCAAGTATCTATGCCTTGCCGGCGGCGTAGCCTTGAACTGCGTAGCAAATGGGAGATTACTGCGCGAAAGCAAGTTTGAGGATATTTGGATACAACCGGCAGCAGGGGATGCAGGCGGAGCGCTTGGAGCCGCCTTGTACTTGTACCATACGCTATTCGATGTTGAAAGGATACTAGATGACCAGGGTATCCCGCTTCAGGCAGGATCGTATTTTGGTCCCCGTTATTCTGATGATGAGGTGAAATCCTGTTTGGACACGTACGGATTCAAGTATGAACGAGTCAACGGAGAGGAACGCTCGAAGATTCTGGCAAAATGCCTTGCAGACGGCAAGGTAGTAGGGCACTTCAGCGGACGAATGGAGTTTGGCCCCAGAGCACTGGGGTCGAGATCTATTCTTGGCGATCCGCGAGACGAGATGATGCAATCCAAACTAAACTTGAAGATTAAGTTTCGGGAATCGTTTCGCCCATTTGCCCCTACAGTTTTGGTCGAGGATGCCGGAGAGTATTTTGATTCGTCACACGAGAGTCCGTATATGCTCCTTATCGCAAACGTGCGTCAAGATAGGTGTTTATACCCCCACGGGGAGCCGGATGTGATCAAGAGGGTCAACCAAAAACGGAGTGACATTCCCGCGGTAACGCACGTAGATTACTCAGCCAGAATTCAAACAATCGATCGGCGTTTTAATCCTGTCTATTATGATATCATTAAACAGTTCAAAGAATTGACAGGATGTAGTGTGGTAGTAAATACGTCTTTTAATGTCCGAGATGAGCCCATTGTTTGTCAACCTTATGATGCGGTTAGATGCTTCATGAATACCGATATGGACGTCCTCGCCATTGAGGATTTTATTGTGTACAAATCTGATCAGGATCCCCTTCTATTGAAAGAAGACACTATGGAAACGTACCTAAAGGCGGACGGAGCGGAATCGAAAAACGGCCGGAAAATTGGAAAAGCGTCTACAAGACTATTTTCAAAGCATCTTTTAAAGATTCAACAAAATATAAACGCATCACCGATAGATTTGTCATTCGAACATAATAGCACACATTCCAACTGGAGAAATAACCGAAATGAGCAGTATCATTGGCTTTTTAACTTCAACGGATCAAACAAATCCGCAGAAGTTGAAGAGATCCTATCGTTTTGGGACCACTATGATTCAAACGACAGAGAAATCTTTAAGCCATTGCTTAAAAGCCTGATAAAACTTGAAAAATCCGTTGATATTGATCGCGCGTTGACACACAGACGGGTTAGTGAGGAGATGTATGTCATGTTTTGATGCACCTGTGCCTCCACTCCTGCGCTGGTGTCACCGCCGGTAAGCCGTTTCACCGACCTCCTTTCACCATCTTTCTTCTATTCTCACTGTTGTCTCATCATCCCCCGCATTCCGGCATAGCTGAATGCACAGCGGACGAAATGGATGGGGCCCGCGACGACTCTCACATCTCAGAGCATCCGTCGTTAAACTCAACGTCACTTTAGCTACAATTCAGCGACCGTGACACGTAAGATTTCGTCACAGGACGCCTTTTTAGTTCAAAAACGCCATTTAGTTCCCGCTGATTATTGTGAATCACGGACACCCCGCTTTTGGTGAAGGACGTTAACCTGTAATGAAATGTCACTTGCATCTCAACATCATGGGGCCCCGCGTCGAATGGGTTCAAGCCAGATGAGAGGTTTTCAGGCTTTGTCTCTGGCGAGAACAGCTTCGCCTTCTTTCAAGCGATAAAGCCTCAAATGACGTTTCTCGTGCTTTCGGCTGACAAAAATCGATAGGGCCGGCTTCAAACCGTAAGTAGTTTGTTGGACTATCCCCGTGCCCCTATCGGTTCTCACGCGATTTGTCGCCGTCCGTAAATTTAATTACCATGTGGCTCCCGTCACAGAAAGGCTTGTTCGAGGAGGTGCCACATCGGCATAGGGCTACGCGATTTCGAACCTCATAGACGCCGCCGTTGGATGACACGACCGGAACACTACCCCGACACCACTGCCGGCGTGCTGTTCTTCGACTGTATCATGTTCATCACGGGGCTCACTCTCTACGCTAACTGGTCGTACGTGAAACGGCGTCCGTACCTTCTCAAGAAAGGTAGTACCGCACGGACGCGTAGGGTCATCGCGTATAACGCAAGCCTGCCCATCGCGTCAGCACTGGCAATAGTCCTCTCTTTTTTCTCCCCCCGCTCAGCAACATTGCATACGTGCTCGTCTTTGTGATCATGGGAATGGCAGCAATGCACGCCAGATCGACTGACCTTCAACGCTCTGACACATAGACGGGCAATTGCAGTATTCAATCAACTTCTTTAAGCCCCCGCGACGGCGACCAAGTACGCCACCGCTTGGGTGGGGCTCTCGTTGTTTGGGCGCCCGTTTGGTTCCCTATCACGGATGCGTTGAAAGTGCTTTTTTATCAACATGTGCTAGAGCGTGGCACAAAACCAACACACGTGCCAGCAGCTTACCCACCCAGCTCGAACCAAAACACTGACAAAAAAGTCTCCCGATGTGCGTACTTTCCTACTGAAAATCTGCTCTCCTTGATCTGGTACGCGTAAATTGCTACGGAAGTAGCTTCTCTCTGCTGATGAGTCTGCTTGAAAGGAGGAACAGCGCGATCGACAGAGCGGCGATGATGACGGCTTCGGCAAGATCTACGGCGACTGCTACAATACCAGGCAAAATGAACGCAGTTAAGTACGCAGGAAACACCAGCAACCCCCCCAAGGCGAGGCCTAATGGTTGATTTGCTCCTGCCCTCTGCTTCTGCAATGAGCTGAATGTCATCAGAGCCATCGTATCGAAAGAGACGACGGAGAGAGACAATGCGGTGGCAACGCCCGTAGCCACGAGAGGGAGCGTAACTCCTCCTCTCAGAACCAATCCTACCGCAACGTTTGCAACGGCCACTCCCGCCATAAGGAGTAAGACAAGAATGACACCCGCTTTCAGGTAGCGCTTGTAGATGTCTTCTTGATTCATCCCGAGCGAGAGGAAATACTCGAGCACGCCGTTATTCTTGTCGTAGACGTAGAGCAAAATGACGGACGTCGCAAGCGTCACAGCAGCAATTACGGTCAGCGGGACAGAGAGAAGCGAGAGTGACGTCCCGACGTAGATGCCGCTATTCCCGGGCACCCCTCCCAGGAATGCGTTGCCAAAATTTGCAGTAAGGATAGCCACCGACGTAAAGAATATCGCGAACACGATGTACGATTTGCTCAGAGCGAGTCCTCTCTTAACAGTGATTATTGCAGGTTTGCGCCCCAGTTGGCGCACAACGTTGTTCTGCACGCGTTCACCGGTTACGCCGTTTCGAACAGCTCTTGCAACGGGTTTTCGAGCTGCCGCATTTCCGTCACCAGCACCCCGTTTTCGATTAGCGTCTTTAGAACGCGTCCTGCCTCTTCGGGGCTCGAAACGCTCATGACGTAGTAGCCCTGCTCTCCCTTCTTCGCGTCCACGATTTTTGAAATGTCCGTTGAAGTCCTAATCCCAACCCTGTATTCCCTCAGTTTGATGTTTGCGATCTTTTCACTTAGCGCGATGGTTCCGTTCTTGATCAAGATGAGGTTCGTGCCGATGTCGTTCGCCTCGTAGAGGTTATGCGTGGAGTAAAGCACAATCCTGTCCTTGCTCAGTTTCAGGAGGATGTCTCTGATCTCCTTCGAGTAGCCTGGGTCCAGATTTGACGTGGGCTCGTCCATTAAGTAGAGGTCCCGTTCCCTTAGGAACACCTTCGCGACTGAGACTCTTTTCTTCTGTCCCTGCGAGAGATCAGAGATTTTTTTATCCCGAAGTTCCTGAAGATGGAGCAGCTCGAGAACCTCATCAGCGCTTCCTCCCTGCATGTTCGCGTAAAAGGTGAGCGCGTTGTACACCGTCATCTCCTCCGGGATCGCGTTGTAGTGGGAGAGGTAGTTTATCCGCTTTCTGATGTCACGCGATGAGGTGACGTTTTCGCCATCAAACACGACTTCGCCCGAATATGGCTCTAAAATGCCGGCGATGGTCCGAAACAGTGTGGTCTTCCCTGCGCCGTTTGGGCCCAAGACTACGTATATCGACGGCTCTTGTATCGTGAGACTTACGTCGTGCAAGACGGTTTTTTTGTTGTATCCCGAGTTTATGTTGTGCAGTTCTAGCGTGTGCACGTTCGAGGCTCCTAATGTGCTTCGTGTGACGGTACCTAAAGCAGCAGGCTATCTGGTTTTGAAGATCCCGTTCGCGTCGAGGCGTTCAATCGCCTACTTCACCACACTCCTGAACTGGTATAACGTGGCCCCTACCGTCACTACCGCGAACACCGCTATAACTGCATACGCGGCCAGAATGGTGCTCCAGACAAATCCTGTGGACATCAATACCCTGACCGCGTTGACCACGTAACTAAACGGGTTGACATTCGAAAATGCCTGCGCCCAGCCTGGAAGGAACTCGTATGGCACGAACGCTGTGCTCACAAACGCAAGAGGGAACGTCACCACAAGATCTAAACTTGCGACTGCTTGCGAACTCTTTGTGGTCACGCCGATTGCCATCGTCAGCCCTGACATGGCCAACGCAAAGAAAGCGGCGGTGAGAAGAATTAGCAGAATTCCCGGGGCGCCTGTTATGACCGTTGCACCAAGCGCGTACGCGAGCACGAGCGTTATAGCAACTGGGAAAAGCACCATAGTCATATCGTGCAGTAACCGACCAAACAGAATGGCGGCCCTGTTTACGGGCGTCACAAGCATCTTTGAAAGAAATCCCGAATTGATGTCTTCCACCACGGACTCCCCTGCGCCCCCTGAATCGAACAAGGGGTTCATGATAATGATGCCAGCCACTACGAATTGGATGTAGCCGCCGGCAGGGAATCCCGGGAGGTTTCCAAACTGCGTAAATATTTGCGAGAACAGAACCAGAAACAGCACTGGTAGGGCGAGCGCGCTGAAGATGAGGATCGGGGTCCGGATAGTCTTTTTTAAGGCCCTGATGTAGAGGTGCCACACGTCAAGGAGAGCGTCATACATCGTCTATCACCTCACACGTGTCCTTTCCACGTATCTACTTTCGACAGTTCTTCTGATCGTATCCGTCTTCCCGTGTGCTGCAAAAAGACGTCATCCAGCGAGGCAGATGCGACGTTAATTGACGTCAAGCGAATCCCGTTCTCGTCAAATAGTCGTACGATGTCGGGAACAAGAGCGCCCGCGTTCTTGGCGTATGCCGCCAGTCCCGTTTCGATATCGAGGACTTTGGTAACGCCCTGAATACCGCTGACGATCCGCTTTGACCTGTCTCTTACACCGTCTCCGTCGCCCAGTGACATCGTGATGGTGTCACCGCCGAGTTGATGTTTCAGCTCAACAGGCGAACCGCTCACCACGATCTCTCCGTGATCGATTATTGAGAGTCGTTGACAGAGCCTATCGGCTTCTTCCATCTGCTGGGTTGTTAAAAAAATCGTAACACCCTCATCTTGGTTGAGCGTTTCAAGATGCTCCCAGATAGCTGCGCGCGATTGGGGATCGAGTCCAGAGGTCGGCTCGTCGAGAAAGAGCACGCGTGGTTTGTGCACAAGGGTAGACGCGAGGTCGAGCCGCTTTTTCATCCCTCCGGAGTAGTGTGCCGCCCTCTTGTCAGCGACGTCCGAGAGCTCAACGAGTGCGAGCAGTTCGTCCACGCGTTTTTTGAGGGCGTTACCGTGCAACCGCTGGAGGTGCCCCTGAAGGGTGAGGTTCTCCCGGCCGGTCAGGTCCCCATCTAAGATGGTTTCCTGGCGTTGAACGCCGATTACTTTACGTATCTCGCGCGCATCCGTTTCAACATCGTACCCAGCAACGGTCGCAGAGCCAGAGGTTTTCTTAAGCAGCGTCGTGAGGACCTGGATCGTCGTGCTTTTTCCCGCACCGTTCGGGCCGAGGAACCCAAAGAACTCGCCTTCTCTTACACTGAACGAGATCCCATCGACAGCCCTTGTACCCCCTGGATACACTTTGACGAGGTTTTCGACGTTGATGATATCCGACACTATAAACCTCCGTCAGTTTTTACTCTCGTGGCTGTGCACGGAGCAGCGTCGGCCGAATATAAGCCAAGATTTTTTGTTTCCATGCTATCTTTGCCTGCAATCATTTTGCTATTGAAGTTGTCAATGATTTAACAACGATTAGCATGGGGGCGTAAGAAGTATATATAAATAACGGCTTAGTAAATAGTAATTTGACAACTAATAATCAAGGGGGACAATGATGAGACGATTACCCAGTCAACTATTAGTATCCTTAACAGAGCTTGGGTTGCTCGAGTCAGAGGCGAAAATATACGCAGCGCTGGTAGTATTGCAAAGCGCAGAAGTAAGGGACTTGCTCGATTTTCTAGATGTATCTAAGCCGAGGGTATACGATGGCTTGAGGAAACTTGAAGAAAGTGGTTTGATCGTGTTAACAAGCCCGAGACCGGCTACCTATCAGGCGATAGAGCCAAGAGTTGCGCTGGAACTGATAATAAAGAAAAATCAGGACGCCAAAAAGGAAGCGCTAAAAGAATTCCAGATCCTTAAAGAGCAGGAGGTAGTCACCGAATCTTCTTCCCCTCTATGCTTTATTTTCGGCGCTAAAAGCTTTGAATTTAAAATCAAAGACATGTTAAATGACGCTCGGGAGAGCATAAGCTGCGAAACATCAGGAAGATATCTAGAGTATATAGAAAAGGTCGCAAAAAAGAACATTAAAATAGATTTGTTAATCGTAGATGGTCAAGATACAAAAAAAAGACTGGAACACTTGTCCAAAAAAAGTAATGTGAAAATCCAGATAATTGAAAAAAGCCAGATTTTAGAGCGTCAGCATCATGAAACTGAAACAGAGTTACAAAGGCGGTCCCGTGCCAATTTAAACGATATAGTAGACTTAGATAACCTGTTCATACTGGTGGTTGATGATGCTGAACTCTTAATAATACCTCCTCTAAAAACCGGCTCTCTTAGCGCTATAACATCAACAAATAAAGTATTGATATTTATTATCAAGATGCAGAGAGAACAAGCATTATTAGCATTCGAATCAGGTAAATAGAGTCTTCTTTTGTTTTTTGATTCTCATGATATTAGAGTCTTCTTTTGTTTTTTGATTCTCATGATATTACCTTGGCTGTAACATATCAATGGTTTTATCGTGGTAGCTACGGCTTCGTCGTCACGGTAAAACGGACGCGGTGACGGGCCCCGTTATTTATTATATTTTTTCCGTCTGAACCGGTCCCAAAATGATGCCTTAGGCACGCTTTCTGAGAGCAGCCGCTGCGCTGGCGCGTCGTTGATCTAGCTGTATACCGGGGGTGGTTGACAACTTTAGTTGCGTCTTGTTCTACACACTTAATGCAGCTGACGGAGCGGGATATGTCTCTGCCGCAATCTGCTGAGCAGCATTGTGCTCACGTTCCCGGCCAGTGAATCAATGTTATTGCGCGGATTGAATTAAAAAAGGGACTGATCTGTTCCCGGCAATGCACAAAAACCATATCGCGACTGCGAGAAGCGCAACAGCATAAGTCGTACCCCCCTCTATGAGACCAACTTGTATTAAGACGCCTAGAAGGGCAAGTAAAGCTGCTAGCGCGTAGAGCATTCTCAAGAAAAACTCGATTCGCTTCGTATTTTTTTCTGCCATGTATCTACCTCCAGACTGCTTGAAAAACGAGTATTATATTTTTCAATCTTACCACTTTCGCCCTACTTTGGCTAACAGTTACCCTAGTAGGTCCCCATTTCTGCCCCATGAACAACGATCGCGCAGAGGTCGATGAACTCATCCTTGAAATCGCGGACTACAAAAACGACTATGCCGACATGGCCGCCGAAAAACTTTTGAGGAAGTGCTCGACCAGTTGGGAAGCTTTTCAATACCTGCGAGACCGCGCGCACGATAGCTGGCTCCCCGACAATGCACGTCAGCAGTTGCGACGAATTATCAAAAGGATGCAAGTGCAGATACATCAGTCTCGCGAATACGGCTACGTATAGCGCTCTACATCTTTTGCCGCGCTCTGTTCATTCACTAGACCTCAACTCGTAGATCTCTTTTATGCCGGTGTCTCCTCTGCCGCCAACACGCGCAATCGCTCAGCGACGAAGTCGAAGATGCGTTTTCTCTCTTCGAAAGACACCTTCCATTTAATGAGGATATTCATCAGTTCGGTAGTGCTCCTGACCGACCACGCGTCCTTTTCCCCACCCATAAAGATGATGTCCGCTTTGCGTTCTCGTATATCTTTATTCAGGGCCACGCAAATCGCCCCAGTTTGCGGTTTGTTGTCGCGCACGTAGCGCACGTCAGTACAGCTCCGCTGTTGCTCAGTTTTTTGATTATTCATTTCAATCCACCACTTTGCAGTTATAGCTTAATACAGCTTATTACAGCTTAATACATCTTGTGCTTAATCATTTTTAAGCGTTACGGTAAAATCTCGCGGCAAAGATGAGCGCATCCCGTATTGTGAGCATTGCCGCCCCCGCGCTATCTCAGAGACTACCCCGGCCCCAATTTGACGCTAATAACGCCACTAGAAAAAACCAAACATGAAATATGACATGCAGTCCATGTGACTAGCACTGAGTGGGGGGGTGGATTGGACGCGCTGCTGATTCTGGAACCTCAAGCCTTGAGAACACATATTACGCGCTTAAAGCACTCTTAGAACTCTCGCCCTTCTATAGATCTTAGGGGCATTTCATTATCGAAAACATTAAATGCGGCAACAATTTTAGATCGGTAGGTCGACCTTTCCCCAACTCTTCATATAGACATCGTAAGCGTATTCCGGCAGTGGATGCAATAATTTCATGAGAGCTATTGGTCGGCTAGCTCAATGCGCAGACGGCAAATTTCCACCTATGCCTTCAGCACTCTTCGTATTCTTGTCCAAACGACGTGACGAGCATCCGCTCTTCTTTAATGCGTATAACTATACGCGGCGATAATGACCGTTACGAGTACTGCCACAGTCTGTCTAATTACATCTACAAAAAAATCCGTGTCAACTAGAATATTTGGTCTTCCAAACGAATCTAAGATTCATCAGATAGCCAAATCCAAACGTGATGATGATGGCGGCGAGCTCCGAAACCAGATAAAAAAGATGCAGATATGTTGTGAACCAAAAAATCAAAACGAGGCTCATCAAATTGCCCGCTAGCATTATTAGCTGGTAATTGCCCAATGCTGAAAAAAGATTACGAGATCCGTTGAAGGAGTGACGAAACGTAATCTTGGCGTTTAACGCAAATGTCCAAAGGATACTAAGCTCCATCGCCAAGGCTGCGGACAGAAGATAGAATAAACCATAGTGTTCCGTAAATGCCCACGTCAAGAGCAGAATCAGCAAAACGCCGCTTGCCCCCACAAAAGAGAATTTGACAAGCCGACTTATACGTGCATAAATGCTGGGGGGTGCATCTGGTTCGTTGTTGGCCATCATAGGAGTTATCAGCGGGTTTCTTTGTTTGAGCAGTCGAGTTTCGGCTTGTCTGGTTTTTTTCTTCTGTGATATGACGACGCCGCGCTGGTGGTTATGCACTTCCGAGGGAAGAAAGGCGGCAGCTGCTACCGCCTTGGTCTTAGTTTTCCAAATCGATCAGACGGGTTCACAGACCTGGCTAGTTTGCTCGATGGTTCTGCGCTTTAATATCAGTTTGGCAGGAGCCTTAGGTTGAGAGGTCAACGTTTTTCCAAGCCCTCATGTAAATGTCGTAAACGTTTTCCGGCAGACGGCTTTTGTAGTATTCCAATCTGCACCGCTGACCGCGTGCGTTAATATGTAAGCTCGATTCGACTGATTCCACTGTATCGCGTCGCCACGCTGCTCAGCGAATCTGCTCAATTGGGTCATCATGACGCAATCGCGGTCAGCTCCAACATGTTACCCAACATAGCGCTGACCAACCGCGGCGTCTCTCGAGAAATGCAAGCCGAGCACTTGCAGGTAAGATTACCCTCAGCGCTTTGTTCACAGGTTTCAATAACCGAATTTCCCATTCAACATCATGTACCGCCTCGCACTCCCGCATTACTTATCCATCGGAATGTGGAACGTCATAAAGCCATTTCGCGAGTAATGTAGTAAGCCACGGCAATACGAAATAGGTAAGCAGGGCAACCTGTATGCCCAAAGAAATGAACAACGCAAGAGGTTGTGGCAAGAGACCAACAGCAGGATTAAGGAGAGGTGTCAGAATCTCAGCCAATACGAAGATGCTCACGGTGAGCAGCAGCACCATCTTCCAGCGTGGCGGAGACGTGGAATGCCGGGGAGTAAACCAGAGAGACAATCCTGCGGATCTGCGGATGTTGGCGGGAGTCTCGCTCATCGCATCAGCGCGGTCGATCAAGGCCATGCCGGCTGCGGAATACTCCCATTGCATCATGCTCTCGTAGCTATCGAACCGGACTATTGTCACGAAGTCCCGGTCACTGCCGCCTTCCGGGCGTAAAAAAGTTGAGCCAAGATACCCTGCGTGTGCCGATGCGTCGGCTGATATCTCTTTTTCTAGCGCCTCATAGGCCTGACCAAAGCCAGATTTGATTCTGCGCCTGATCACGACCGTAACGGGGCCGGACTCTGAATTCCCAACATTTCTTGCCGTATCAGTCATAGGAGGGTTTGGTACGCGTTGAGCGAGTGTTTTGGCTCTGCTCGAGCAGTTTTACGCTGGGCCTGCTTATCGCGGCCTTTTGGGCAACAACGGCGCAGACCCGCGCGCTCATGCAGACTGTTTAAGAGGGGAAGCGCCGCTATAACTGCGCCGTTATGACCCTCATGTACCGATCAATGACATCATTAATAATATCGTCTTTTGAGCTTGTGTTGGACAGGAGGCTTTGCGCGAGGTCATGCCGGGCGGTTTCGTAGTTGTCTACCTGCACGCGCGTGTTTAAGCTGTACCCCGTCGGAGAGATACGAGCATAAATCTCATAACCGAACCGGGTGAACCCCTCGTCGATCTCAAGTGCACTGGCCAATCGGGAACCGGCTCTGGCCGATGGATGCGCGAGAACGATGTTTGGTTCGGATCCGTGTTTCAGCAGTTCCGTCCGCACCTCTTCAAATCCCGGATTGATCGTCGAATCGAAGAGTGCCGCAACGAGTGAGAATTGCTGGGCGTGTGCGGAGACGGCTTTCTGTCTGTCTTCCGCTAATTTTTGTTCGTAGGCCGCCTTCTTTTGAAAGAAGTCATCGAGTCTTTTTTTCCAATCGTCCATACATATCACCAATCAAGTTCGTCCATAGAAGTGTGGCGAGACGTCTATTTAAAGCGAACCTGCTTTCGATGCCTCTGCTGCGATCGTTATGCGGGGTTAACAAAAGCCGTGGCATCGACAGGCGGAGACCTGCTCAAATCAAAAGCAAAACTTTTTGCCGTCCGTTCTGCGACCGTGCGCCACGGCGTCCGATAATGAGGTGGTCACGCTGGCTGCAGCGATGAGCCGCGACAGGGCCTGACGCAGGTCACGCACTATGGCTGCGAGCCCTTTCCAAGCTCAATACTTCTTCGAGCCACGCAAACACCTGAGGCCCACGACGTGCGCCGAAAAGCTCAACGAACCTGTCGCTGATGAGTTCAGCGTCGTCGAGAGAGCTCAAATAGCAGACAAACCAGTACCTCCGGTCCCCAAAGCGGTAACTGAAAAAACGGTCAGCATAGATGAGATCGCTGCAGGCGTATTTAACAAAGCTTCGCCCCGTACAGACGCCGATGTCGTACCCCTTGCTCAATACGATCGACTTGATGTTGAGCTCTTCTTTCGTGTGGTTAAAGCGTTTGACATACGTACTACAGTGAAGCACTGCAATAGAGTCCGCAGGGATCGTTTTCACCATGCTGAGCGTTCCGTCTGAAGCCGACCACGTCGCTTCCAGCTCGGCATAGGCGTCAGAAGGCGCGTAATAGAGGTCGCTCAAATCAGCTGACTGGTGGATGCGGTCTTTGATCAGCTCGTGGATTGCTGACAGTTTGGGCTGACAGCGCTCGTGATCGCGCAGCGTGATGCGAAACTCAGCTATGCTACTTTGGGTTTCTGCCATTCCCCTTACACCAAACCTAACGGCTCGTACTTACGTATGTGAGAAGAAAGAAAAGAAGGAGGAGAGGCTCAGTCTTCATCGAGCGAGGCGAGGTCTCCCATAGGCAGTCCGAGCTCTTGTGCTTTGAGCACCCGGCGCATGATTTTGCCGCTTCGGGTCTTCGGGAGCTTTTCCATGAACTCAATCTCGCGCGGAAAGGCGTGGGCTGCTAAGTGCTTCTTGACAAACTGCGAGATATCCTGCTTGAGCTCTTCAGACGGCATCCGTCCTGCCCGGAGGCTCACGAACGCCTTGATAATCTCCCCGCGCAGCGCATCGGGCTTTCCGATAACGCCCGCTTCAGCGACGGCCGGGTGTTCGACAAGGGCGCTCTCCACCTCAAACGGGCCTACACGTTCACCAGAGGTTTTTATGACGTCATCGACGCGCCCCATAAACCAGAAGTAGTTATCCTCGTCCCGAAACGCGCTGTCGCCCGTTTTGTACCATCCCGGAATCTCGAAGTAGCTCTTGTACTTCTCCTCGTTTTTCCAGATGCCGCGCATCAGCGCGGGCCACGGCGGCTTGATGACGAGGTTCCCCGGCGTATTCGGGGGAAGCTCATTGCCCGCGTCATCGACGATCGACGCCGTGATGCTCGGGAACGGACGCCCCATTGAGCCCTCCCGAATGGACATGCACGGGTAGTTCGCGATGAGAATCTGACCCGTTTCAGTCATCCACCACGTGTCGTGGATGGGCAGCCCAAACGCCTTTAGCCCCCAGCGTATAACTTCGGGGTTGAGCGGCTCACCGACGCTCGTGATGTACCGCAGGCTGCCGAAATCGAACTTGCTCGCAACGTCAAGCCCGTCTTTCATGAGGAGTCTGAGCGCCGTTGGTGCGGTGTACCAGATGGTGACCTGATAGTTGTCGATGATGCCGTACCACGTGGCAGAGTCAAACCGACCGCTGTACGAGACCTGCGACGTGCCGTTCAGCCACGGACCCCAACACGCGTACGATGTGCCTGTGACCCATCCCGGATCTGCCGTGCACCAGTAGGTGTCGGACTCGGTGACGTCCTGCACGTACCGCGTCGTGATGTAGTGCCCGATCATCGCGTTGTGGGCGTGTATAACGCCTTTTGCCTTGCCGGTGGTTCCCGACGTGTAGTGCATCATTACGGGGTCTTCCCGGTCCATCCACTCGGTTTGATGCGTCGTTGAGGCGCCCCTCATCTCCTCTTCGAAGCTGATCGTACGGTCGCCCGTCAGCTCGGCACCGTCCGACTTTGCGACAATCACGTACTGGAGCTGAGGAAGGCTATCGACGATATCGTCGACACTCGACGCCTTGAGATCGGGGGTAGTAACCAGGGCCTTCGCGCCGCTGTCTTCCAACCGGTCCATGACGGCCTCTGCTCTGAAGCCTCCAAACAGTGGCCCCCAAACGGAACCGTTCTTGACCGTGCCGATGGCCGCGATGTAGAGCTCAGGATAACGCCCCAGGTACGTAAACACGCGGTCGCCCCGGGCGATGCCGAGACTCTTCAACACGTTGGCGAACTGGTTCGACAGCAGCTTTAAATCGAGAAACGTGTACTTACGTGCGCCGTCAGGACCATCAGAGTAGAGAGCTACCTTGTTCTTCCTCCACCCGTCGGCGTGCCGGTCAATCGCTTCGTGCGCGAGGTTCACGCGGCCTGTATCGTACCAGCTAAACTCTTTTTCGACGTCTTCGAAGCGAAATTCGGCGCAGGCTTGCTCATAGCTCGGCATGTTGCCTGGCCACTGCTTTTCGATGATCTCTCGATCATTCACGGTCTTTATAGTCCATTCGTAATCCGCTCGGTTTGCCAATGTCCTACACTCCTTTTGAAGACCACCTTTGTTCAGCCTTAAAGGCTAAATCGTCCAAATATCATTATTAATGATGGCTTATGCTCGCGCTGTTTTTATTTATAATTTGTGATGTTAGTAGCAGACGCGTTGACAGCCAGTCAGCACGCGCCGTGGGCCGCAATGGACGCCAATTACAGTCGACCTTAGCATCTGCGGAAAAATAACGTCGCCCAGGTCGAGCTTCACTGCACCGTGGTTGTAACTTGGTTCTGTGCGAGCGTTTTTGGCAGCTTTGTGATGCTATCCCCCGCGCTAAGGGTGTTCGAGGTGATGATGGCCAGCAGGTCAAACTGCTCGTTATTGTTCCCATGCGTATTAAAATACACTTGGTCGACGTACGTACCATTGACGTAAGTGAGCGGGACCTGTTGCACAATCCACGTGTCGTTTCCGGTAGGTCTCACCAGCACGTAGAGGCCGCTACCGCTGCTCATTCCTGAGAACGTGCCGGTAAGGCTAGCGTACCCCGGTTGCACCGTGGAAGGCACGCTCAATGTCACTGATGCGTTTTCCTTCGTCACATTAGAAGAAGCGCTCGGGGTCGGAGTCGGAGCGATCTGCACCTGGAACGTCGCCGTTGCGTGCGACGGCGTGTAGTTAGCATCACCGTCAAAAGAAGCCGTGAGAACGTGCTTGCCGATCGATAAACCCTGAGTTTCGGGTATGGTCAAGTTCAACGTCGCGTACCCCCATACGGTGCTCGTGGTATTTTTGTTCACATTGTCGATAGACCAGCGGATCGTCTTGTTGTTCAAACCTGGACCGTGCGTCACGTTGAGCTGACACGCAAAAGTCGCATACTCGCTCTGGTTAACGCTTGGTGCGCTGATCGTCAGCGTCGTTGTCGCCAAGGAGGTCGATAACGGTGCGTTCGTGTTCGCTTGTTGCAGACAGCCCACGGAGACCGCGATAAGCAAAATCGAGGCTAAGACAACAACAAGCTTCAGCATCTTCTATCACTCTCCTATTAGAGGGGATAAAGATTATGCAGGCCTCGCAGTACCATGTTTTATGTAGATGAACGAAGAGTCTTAACGCGAGTGATCCGCTCAATCCGTGGGCTACTGAGCGGTGCTGACAGAGTATGACGCAAACCAAAAGACCTTTTGAGGTGTTGTCTCGCAACATCGGCAAGAATGTCACCGTACGGTTAAAGGGCGCGCAAGTTTTCACAGGAACGTTTCTGGGGTACGACCCACACTGGAACATTTCGCTTGACGAGGCTGAGCAATGCAAAAATCATCGGCGCACAGCATTCGGCAAACTCATTCTGCGTGGCAACAATGTGTTATACGTCTCTGAACTAGACAAAGACTAGCGCAGTGCGCTCGGCGATGTGAAAGACTGTTCTCGATATGGATCTTCCCGATGAAGCTGTGCGGTTACTGAACGATCGCAGTGCGGTTAAGACGCTCGCGACCACTGCGCTTGATGGCACGGTAAGCCTTGTGAATATTCGAGGAGTGAACGCGCCTGAGCGAAATATCATTGTGCTGGCTCAGCCAGGAGGGGTACAAATCGACCAGGAGCTTATGCGCCATATGGAAACCAGCAGCTTGGTGTCAATCTTGTGCGTTTCTATAAGCGGAGAGCGTGAGATCGCTTATCAGGTCATCTGCTCAGTTAAAGAGTTCCAAACCGCTGGTCCACTGTATGAGAAGTTCCTCGATGAATTACGGGCGCGAACCGTCGACCTTAAGGGAGTATGGGTCCTTGAACCAGCTGACGCCGTTGATCGCTCTTTTAGCTTTGACGCCGAGACTCGGACGAGTAGTGAGCAGCGAGGCGGAGTGCGGCCGCGCTACCGGAACGGAGAACCTAATTAAAAAAGAGAGGTGATGGGCACGCCATCACCAGCCGTACTGCCTAAATTGCGTCGTGGTCCCGCTCGCCCGTTCGAATCCGCACGACCTGTTCAACATCCATTATGAATATCTTGCCGTCGCCTATTTCCCCCGTGTGTGCCGCTTTCGCTATTGTATCGACCACCTTGCTGGCAGCACCGTCGGGGACTACTATATCGATTTCCAGCTTCGGCAGCAGGTCAATCGCGTACTCGCGACCCCGATAGATTTCGGTAATCCCCTTTTGCCGACCGCGGCCTTTCACTTCCGTGACGGTCAAACTGGGACAGCCGATATCGTCGAGAGCCTCTTTGATGACCTCGAGCTTATTTGGTCTGACTATCGCCATGATCTTCTTCATTTTTCACCTCTGTTGAATCCTTGCTAACGCATACGCGCCCGAGGGCTATATGTGATACGCAGCCTCGTCGTGCAGCGCTTGATCTAAGCCCTGAGCCTCTTGCTCTTCGCTCACGCGCAGCCCGATGGTAAAGTCGATCGCTTTAGCGATGATCAACGTGACCACGAAGGAGTACGCAAACGTTGCAGCCACCGCTATGGCCTGTATCTCCAGCTGTGCAGGATGGCCATAGGCGAGGCCAGTTCCCGCCGCATTGATAAAGGGACTCGCGAAGATCCCAACAGCGAGCGCACCCCAAATGCCTGAGATCCCGTGCACGCCAAACACATCGAGCGCATCATCGTAGCCGAGCCGCGGCTTGAGGTAAGAGATCGCCGTGTACGACACAATGGAGGTGACGAAGCCGATCACCATAGCAGCGGGGATGTTGACGAATCCCGCCGCCGGAGTGATCGCGACCAAGCCCGCGACAATGCCTGAGGCCGCGCCTAACATGGTCGCCTTGCCGAATCGAAGGTATTCGATCAGCATCCACGAGAGCATGCCCGCAGCCGCGGCGGTGTTCGTAGCGATGAACGCTGAGCCTGCGAGCGGCCCGGCAGAGAGCGCGGATCCAGCGTTGAAACCGAACCACCCAAACCAGAGCAGACCGGCACCTATGATGGCATATCCGAGCTGGTGTGGCAGCATACTTCGCTCTTTTCGACCTTTGAGCACCAAACAGAGGGCTAACGCCGCAACGCCGCTGTTGATGTGAACGACGGTGCCACCAGCGAAATCAAGGGCGCCGAGTTGTGCGAGCCAGCCGCCGCCCCACACCCAGTGAGCGACAGGAAGGTAGACAAAGGTCGCCCACAGCGGAACAAACAGCATCCACGCGCTAAACTTCATCCGTCCGATGATGGCGCCCGAAATAAGTGCTACGGTAATCGCCGCGAACGTCATTTCGAAAGCCGCGTACACGCTCGCTGGTATCGACCCAACCAACGTATTCGATTCAACCACATTGTGGAAGAAGAAGTTTCCTGGAGCGCCGATAAACCCGTGCACGTCAGGGCCAAACACCAGGGGGTATCCATAAATGAACCAGATGATGCTCACCATAGCGTACGCGGAAAAAGACAGGAAGAGGGTATTCAAGACGGTCTCTTTTTTTACGAGCCCGCCATAGAACAAGGCCAGTCCAGGAACCGTCATTAACACTACGAGAGCCGTAGACATAAGCATCCACGCAGTATCTCCCGAATTGAGAACGGCAATAACCATGTGTTCCTCCGTGTTCAAATCAACAAATCTTATGTGTGCGGAAAGTAAGAAGTAGGAAACCTACTTCCGTCACGCAATGATATTAAACGGTATAAAAGGATTTCTATTAGCGCCGGAGAAAGGATCCCTACTAGCTCCGGAGGACGTGAGCGCTAAAAAGGGTCTATCGTTTCATAACGAACTGAGCGGACCAGACGCGCGCGTCGAATATAGGCCAGACTAGTTTTGTGGCACGGTCATCAGCCGCCAGATATGCTCACTGACGTAGGGAATATGTCCGATCGTCTTCAGATCTTCCGCGCCTATTTTGTGCCTCGTATTATACGCGTAATCGAAGACGATGTTGGTGAGGTCATGTTCGAGTTCACCGGCGAGGTGTGCAAGCTGCGGCAGTTCGTACCGTAACGCAGGAGTTAAAGCGACGCGAATTGCCGGCAAGAGTCCTGCATCGTCCACGACCAGGAGTGAGTCATTGATGCAATAACCGCGCTCAGCGCAAAAAAGCCACGTGTAACTCTTCAGCTCCTTCTTCATTTCCGAAAGGACCTCCTTGAAGAGCTGTCCCAGTTTCTCTACCTTCATTCTCTTTGCCTCGGTGGTATATTATTGGCAATCTAGCACTGCCACGTATTTAGGTTTGAGCCAATTTGAGCGTAAACAACCGAGATAAAATCAAGGATATCGCGAGCTACGAAGCTTTCGCACGCGAAAAAGGTGACGTTACCCTCGCAGCCAGACGCGAAGCACCGACCTTAGCCCTTGTTGCTACTCTTTGTCGAGCCCGCTGTGCTCCGAACCGGCCTGCTGGGCCAACTCGGTGAGCTTCTCGAGCAGCAAAACGTAACCGTTGCGTATCGCGTCTTGGATACCATCGCGTACTCCCGCCTGATTGTACTTGTACGCCACGAACCGTTGCCAGTCTTGTTCAAGAAATAACTGATCATCTGACAACGACGGTGCTGCGACCACGCGTTCGTACTGTTTAGACTCTTCCACGTATTTTTCAAATCGCAAAAACTCGTCGACGAGCTGATTCAGGTCTATCTCCGGGTTCATCAACCATGAACCTGCAGACGTTCTATATAATCTTCTCCACACCATCGAACCGACTGGGATGCACTATGGATCGCTACAGCAACGCGTTTAGCCAGTTCCGCGCTAGCAATGTTTCCATTGGAGTGGGGCTTTAGCGCGCGCACGTTCTATATGCGGGATCTGCCGATATGGAGACTACAACGCCGTTTTTTTGTTTTCTAAGCAAAAGAAAAGCTTTAAGTAGGAGCTAGAATCCAATTACGAGAAATGAATTGCCAAGCATCGACCTTTGAGACCGAGCTCTTTGGGCTAGAATTTGAGGAAGATTTTGAGACTTTTCTAGATCTGATTGACCTCAAAAACCCGAACTTTTCTCGATACGTAAACGAAACGAAGATAGACTGACGGTCAACGACGCGCGGAACGACCCCCGTCGTATGTACGTCGAGCTTGCGTGAGTGTTCGCTCCAATTTTGTTGCACTAGAAACTGAGCTGCAACGGGCAAATCAGAGCAGCTTGCACTCGACGTTTGGCAGGACGCTCAAACAGCACTCGCTGTGGAATTGGACGAAGCTACTTCCTCTGGCGCACCGGTCGCGGTAATCTGCAAAAATGAAGTAGCGGTGCTGCTCCCGTAACTTGCGTCTCCGTAGAAACTCACCTGCACCTGGTGTGCTTCGATGCCTAAGTTTTCGACGTACTCGCCTGTTAGGTTCATCATCGTGACGCCACTCTTCACTTGGCTTTTTCCGACCGATACGCCATCAATGAACCATTCGACGGTCTTGCCATCCAAGGCCCGCCCGTTTCCATCCTTCAAGGTCGCTTGAATCGATACCGGCTCGCCGAGCGCCGTCAGAGCTGAACTCACTGAGAGTTGCGATGCTTGGGGACTGTTCGATCCCTGGCTACTTGCCGTTTGATTCGGCGCACTGCTCGTGCAACCGCTGACTAGGCAGCAGCACGATAAGATGCACAGCGTTAGCACGATCTCCTTCCGCACGCTTGCTACGAAGAGCGCGGCTGACATAAAGCTTCCTGTAACGACCGACGCGCGTTCTGGCGGTCCCTCACTTGAGCGAGCAGAGAGCGGTGGGGCCTTGGCCTAAAACTTAGTCGGCTTACTTTTCTTGCGCTTCATTCACGTCGCTCACGCAGTTGGCGCGTTCAGCTCCTTAAATTCTTTCGCTATCCTGCTTGGGATCACGATACATCGTTTTTCTGTGTCATGCGGCAAACCGATAACGATCTCCCCGCTATCGAGCGTGTCGAGAACGTCCAATACACCTGTTTCGATAGACAAACGCAACCAAGCCGGAACGTAGCGCTCGAAACGGTCGAATTGCTTGACGTTAATCAAGACCGTTGGAACGTGGACGGAACCGTGTTTGGCAAGACCTGCTGCTTCGTCAATGTCGTCTTGGACAACTTTCCCAACGTCAATGTCGCCTATCTGAAGTCCATATTTAATCAAAGCCGCAATGATCAGCAGTTTCGTTAACTGACGCCTACTCTCAGCCAACCTGTTTCGTTTCGTACTAGTTGCCATGTGCCTCCTCCGCGTGTTAGGTAAAAAACGTGCGCAAATTTCACGAATTGTGACGCTCCTGCCGCAGTTCCTGGGTGTTCTGCTCCGTTATAGGGGCTAGAAACCAATAAATATAACTCGGCCGCTGTGATAGGCGGCGCAGAAGCCGAGGGGGTAATCATGCGAGAGATGATGTATTACGAGCATCCTTTGGAGTACAAAAAAATTCTTGACGTTAAAAAGACCGCAACGCTGAACAAATCACTTCGGGAAGGCATGGGGTCGATGAAGCCGATCCGAGCAAGCCTTGACATGCTCAATTTCCTTCCGGCACAACTGTACCTCTTCCCCTTGAACGCAGAAGAGCCAGTCAACACGAGCACTACGATTGGTAAACGCTCGAAGAAGCCGATTCAGCTCGAAACGCCAATACTGATCTCGGGAATGAGTTTCGGCGCCCTAAACAAAGAACAGAAGATCGCCCTTGCGAAAGCGTCAACGCTCGCGGGCACGGCGGCAAATACCGGGGAGGGCGGTATGCTCGACGAAGAGCGAGAATCCGCCAAGTACCTCACGCTACAATACTCGACCGGCCATTTTGGCGTCTGGGATGAACGGCTCAAACAAGCAGACATGATCGAATTTCGGATCAGTCAATCAGCGTACCCTGCCGCCGGGAGCCTAGTTCCGGCGAGCAAAGTTACCGAACTTATCGCTACGACCCGTGGTATATCCGTGGGCACCGACGCGCGAAGCCCCGCGCGGCACCCAGATGTCAGGAGCGCCGAAGATCTTAAGCAGAAGATAGACACGCTCCGAGACACAACAGAGGGCAAGCCAGTGGGCATTAAGTTTGCGGGCGGACATGTCCAGAAAGACCTCGACGCGATCATTTATGCGGAGCCCGACTACATAGTCGTTGACGGGTTTGGGGGGGGCAGCGGCGCTCCCCCTAACCATATCCGAGACAATTTCGGGCTGCCCCTTATTAACTTCCTTCCTCGGGCACATCAGTATCTTAGGGAGGTTGGGTACCGACAACACGCGGAGCTCATCGCAGCAGGAGGATTGCGCACGTCCGGTGATTTTGCAAAGTGCTTAGCGCTGGGGGCGGATGCGGTATACATCGCAACGGCTGCGCTCTGGGCAATGTCCTGCGAATACTACCGCATATGTGAAACCAACCAATGTCCTACCGGGACAACGACGCAGGACCCCGACCTCGTCAAGCGATTCAGCATCGATCGCGGCGCCCGGAAGCTGGCTAATTTCATCCGAGTTTCGACGTTGGAACTTGCCGATATTTCGAGGGCTGTAGGCAAGGATGACGTGCACAGGCTAGACGTGCACGATTTGGTCGCCCTAACGCCTGATACAAGCGAACTTTCAGGGGTGACTTATCCAACAGTAACGTGACTCGGCTCAGACCTCAGAGCTGTTGCTATTGGCGGCGAAATTGTGTTCAGTGCAAGCGTTCAATCGAGAGTGAGCCCCAGGCAGCGTCCGAACACATTTTATACACATCTGTAGTGCCGCAATTGTCGTCTGCGTTCTAAAGCAGCTGCTTGTCGGGCTTTTTTGCGTGCAATCTTTAAGTAGTCTTAACTGCTTGAACAAACTTGGAATCGAGCCCCGCGCGACCGCTTATTTTTGTTCAGTGCGGGGCTTGCGAGTAGTTGGTCTTTGTCCGACACAAAAGGAGGCATGGCAAACGTGAGTGGCGAGATGACAGAAGGCAAGACCCAGCGGCTTGTGGCCGACATAATTGTTGAGCAGCTCGTTGAATGGGGTGTAAAACAGGTCTACGGAATTCCTGGCGAAACATCGCTTCAGATCGTTGACGCAATAAGGAGGAGAAGCGACCAGATACGCTTTATACTGGTGCGGCACGAGGAAGTCGCCGCCTTCATGGCGTCTGCGTATGCGAAGCTCACCAATGACTTAGGAGTCTGTCTCTCCATAGCTGGACCAGGAGCAACGAACTTAGTCACCGGTCTCTATGATGCAAAAATGGACCACGCACCGGTGTTGGCTCTCACCGGACAAGTTGGGCTACAGTTCTTAGGCTTAGGATCGTTCCAGGAGATCGATCAGCACGCGCTCTTTGAGGCAGTCGCCGATTTCAACGAGATAATTGACTCACCAGAGCAAGTAACCGAGCTTCTCACGTTAGCCATGAAGCGAGCGATTGTCGGACGCGGTGTCTCTCATCTGGGCATACCAACGAACGTGCAGACGCTCCCTGTGCTTCCCAACGTCAAAACTAAGCCAAAACAAGGGCGATTGCCCGATTTGCGACTGATGCCTCACCCTCAACTGATTACAGCGGCAGCGAAAGCTATTGATGCGGCGGAAAGGCCTGTCTTGATCGTTGGATACGGTGGTCGAGGACAAAGAGACTCCGTCTTGCGACTAGCGGAAAAGATAGATGCCCCTGTTGCCACGACATACAAAGCGAAAGGCGTTATTCCAGAGGATCACGCTCTTGCCTTAGGGGTAATGGGGGGTATTGGGACTGATCCCGCGAAGAGAGTGGTGTTTGGAGCGGATTTGCTGGTCACCGTTGGATGCTCCTATTCAGATAATACGGCGGTGCCGTCATATATATCGCAAGTCCAAGTTGACCTCGAACCTATCATGATCGGGCGGAAGTTCCCCGTGAGCGTGGGACTCGTCGGAGACGCAGCGATGGTACTGCCTGCGTTGCACGAGAAAGTGAGCGATAAGCACGCGGATGGCTACTTGGATCAGGTGGCCCGCATCAAGAAACGCTGGGAGCAAAAAAAGCAGCAAGAAATTGCTTCCGACGCATCGCCTGTGCGAGGGCCACAAATAATGGACGCCCTACAAAAGGTTATCGATCACGATGCCATCATTTCAAACGACGTCGGTGATAATACGCTCTGGTTTGCCCGCAACTTCGTGGCAACAGATCAAGAAATCTTGATATCCGGATATGTCGCCTCTATGGGCTTTGGCCTGCCCGCAGCACTGGCTGCACAACTAGTTTATCCTGAGCGCCAAGTCGTCTGTACGACCGGCGACGGAGGCTTCACAATGGTAATGGGCGACTTCGCCACTGCTGTAGCCAACGAGCTGCCCCTAACCGTTGTATTGCTGGACAACGCCAAACTTGCCATGATTGAACACGAGCAGGACGAAGCGGGCGTTCCGCATTTTGCCACCGACTTGCACAGGATCGATTTTGCCCGCTACGCGGACTCATGCGGAGGAGAGGGATTTACGGTTGAAGACCCACAAGATCTGAAAGAGGCATTAAAAAATGCCCTCTCCGCGAAAAAACCGACGCTTGTTGATATAATAACCGATTCTCGGCGACGATGGACGTAATCCGTCGAGTGTGCGCACATCATTGTCGCCTAGAAAAGCAGTTGAGAATTGGCAGCGTGACTTGCATCCGTCTCTTCTTAGGACGCTTGCATACAACGTGCTGAGACGTTGCCAAAAACGCACACGACGAGCGCGACATGAGCTCTTATGGTTCGCTTGACGCTCGCAGCTTCATTATTGCACAAGATCTGCGTTAATCTAGATAGACCCCATCTCAACGATGTAGGCCGCAACGCAGGTGCGGAAGTTTCGGAATTTGCGCTACGCCTAGCTTTGACAACCGGTGAACGAGGTGCACCCATGCAAGATAAAAGATTGCGACTTAGTAAAGAGCGAAACTACAGATGGGCGAGATTACCGAAAATGGTCCGAGCCACAACAGCTGCTGTGCAGCGCGGCTCACCTCATAACAAATTCTCCGTAGGTTTTCACTCCATTCTTCCACGTCACTTTAACGCCTTTAACTATTGCCGCTCGTGGGCCCTCCCGCAACCGCTCAATAAAACGTGCGAGATCCTCTTCAGCGCCTGATGCTACGACTTTCACATTTCCGTCAGGCAAGTTTTGAACAAAACCAGTAACGCCCAAATGATCAGCATATCGCTTAGTATACAGGCGGTAGCCGACTGCTTGTACATAACCGGACACAAGAATCTCAGCAGTTTTGTGCATGTGAATAAATGAATAGGCAATTTTAATTAATGCTTTGCCTAATAGAACTCTGCGAATGCGAGGCGTCAAGATGTCGCGAGCCGTTGTTTTGCTGTCAGCAGGCCTGGACTCAGTAGTATCCTTCAAACTCGCGTATGACGCCTATGACAGTATTAAGTGCCTAACGTTCGATTACGGTCAGAAGGCGCGTGTCAAAGAAATCGAATTTGCTTCCAAAATATGCGCGGCGTACCGCGTGAGCCATCATATCATCAAATTGCCGTGGTATGCAAGTTTTGAGGGAGCACTGACCGATGACCACGAACTGCCACAGCTCACTAAAGAGACGCTTGAAGATTATGCAGCAGTACGTGAAACTGCAAAAGCCGTATGGGTGCCTGCGCGAAATGCAGTTTTTCTTTCAATTGCGACTGCTTTTTGCGAAAATTATCGTTATGAAACCGTTGTCGTCGGATTCAACAAAGAGGAGGCTGCCACGTTCCCGGATAACTCTGCCGATTTCGTGACTTCTTTCAACCATGTGTTGCAATACGCTGCTCTAAGTCAAGTAGAGGTTGTTGCCCCGCTTATAGAATACGACAAAACAGAGATCGCGGCACTCGGCTTGCGCATTAAAGCGCCTCTCGAATGGTCATGGTCGTGCTACGCCGCTGAAGACGTTCCGTGTCGTGTTTGCGAGTCCTGTCTCCGCAGACGCCGCGCCTTTCAAGACTTGAACAAGGAAGACCCTCTGCAAAAACGCCTAGGCGATACTAATTCGTACTAGCAAAAATGGTAGCGACAGCAAGCGTTTTTGAAGTGTTCAACTCGATGCAAGGTGAGGGACCCTATATCGGAACGCGCCACGTTTTCGTTAGATTCCAAGGGTGTCCGCTTACGTGCATTTATTGTGATTCAGCATCTGCGAGACCCTGCGAGAGTGGAAGTTGGGTGAGGTGTAATGCCGCACAGCAACTTCACAATCCGATTTCAGCGAACAATCTCGCTAAACTTGCGGAAAGCCTATGGACCCCAGCAACAACGCATCTTAGCTTGACTGGCGGCGAACCCTTGCTATATACAGAGTTCATCTTGGAGCTTGCGCAAGAGCTGCCCAAACCCCTGTATCTTGAGACCAACGGAATGGACTCGCGCAGCGCGCGGCGCCTCAAATACGTGGTGGACGTCGCTGCGTGCGATATAAAACTGCCCGAACACGGTGCTAGCCCGACTTATGATTTGTTGCTTCGGGAAGAGCTACGTACCATCCAGGAGTTCTACCTTTCCCAAACTGACGTTTTTATTAAAGTTGTTGTACTAAAGCAAACTTCGAGCGAGATGATTGCATTCGTTGCGCAGCGCCTCGCTGAGATCAGCACCGATCTACTTCTGGTGCTGCAGCCAGTTACTCATACGCTGCGCGCTGTTCCGCCGGATAGTGGTGAGCTCTTTCAGATGATGGATGTCGCTGCCAGACATTTAAGCCAGGTAAGGGTCATACCGCAAGTGCACAAGCTATTGGGGCTGGCGTGAAGTATATGTTAGGGTACAGTACGGACCACTGGGAACATCAACGTACAGAAAACAGAGACAGCTACGGCCCCTCCTCAACAACCGATTTCGCCACGGCCGCACGAACACTAGATCGATTAATAGAAAAAGCGCGACGTTTCTATCAATCGGGCGATTATGAAGAGGTCATTCTAAACGCTCACCGGATTAAAGAATTGTATCAGCTCTGCATTCAAGATGAAGATAGGAGTCGAGGACGTTTTGCTTTCAACCCAGCGTTGCGAGCTCAGATAGAGAAAAACGCGGACTCGCTAGATTACTGGTGGGAATCAGGCGTCGTCGCTTTTCATAAGATTAAGATTAGCCCCGAAATCGCAAGAATCGCCTTGACGGTGTCAGAGGAGATGCGTGATTATGTCGCGACTTACGTCGACGATCGCACTGGGGATGTATCATATTCCACACAAGCCACTCACGAATATTCCACACAAGCCACTCGCGACCGCTCATCCTATAGCGCCCCTTATGACACTAAGCGGATTAACGCCCCCCCTCCCGCCTATCCCATCATCAAAGGCGGAGTGGATATAGATGATAAGGAGCTCCTGTATTTGGCCCGTCCGAGTATTTTGGGTTGCACGCTAAAACATAAGGGACTTGTACTCTTACTAGTGGTCCTCCTTTTCGGGTCTTTTTTTGTCCAGAGGCTCATAGACGTAAGCTTAATCGCAACCGTGCTTAGGGGGGCCGCGGTGCTGCTTCTTCTCTTTGTCGCCGCTCGAATCGCCCTCACCGTCTACTCGGAAAGATACAGCATCACTTCGCGTGATATATCCATTGAAAAAGGCCTTTTTTTGCAGAAGAAGAAAGTTATTATACCGCTCAATCGAGTCGCGATGCTCACAAAGCAACAGAGCCTCTTAGAAAGGCTGTTGAGAACAGGAGATGTTATTATTGAGACCTTTAGTGGTCACACTATGGTGTTTAAGGAGATCTATGATCCAGAAGAGGTGGCCACTCTACTCGCTGAGTTGCGTGGGCGCAGCCCTGCCCGTCAAGAGTGATCGAACCTTGATGCCGCTTCGACAGGCTCGCGAACCTTCAATCTTACACCGGCCCGTTCGTGGGGAGTATTAATTCAAACGTCTACTACTATCCGTGGTGCCGGGATGCAAAGAGTATTCTGCCGACGAATCTCGTCATCTTCCCCACATTGGCGGACGCCTGCGCAGCAGGCTATCGACCGTCTGAGAACTGCAATACGCCAGCGTGCGGTTCGCCTACGCCAACCGCGACACCTACGCCAACCGCGACACCTACGCCAACCGCAACGCCCACTCCGTCACCTCCAGTATCGGGAGGGGCCACCTCAATCTACGCCACTCCATCTTTTAATTCAACCCCACTATTACGCAGGGCTTGGCGGTAAGCTGGCAGTTCGTAATAGTCCCAACGGGATCGATCAGCGTACTTGCTGTTCCGGCCGGCACCGTCACCGCTAAGATAGGCAGCATAACTGGACAAGTGACACCAATAAGCGGCGGCATTGCGAGCATAGCAGTTAGTTTTACCAGCGCCCAAACGAACGGTTTGACCGCGGGCAGCACACAAACACTCCCGGTTAGCTTTGCGGGTTACGGCAACTACGAGCCTTCTGTGGCCACGTTTCAGATAACAGTACAGTAACAATATTGGTGACTCACGAAGGCCAATCACCCCCTAGATGATGACAAACACCGCCTTCGAAGCTTGTGGCTTTGATCAGCACCCTTTGCACGTGGCTCACGAGCTTGGCCCGCTGACTGAAAATGCATCAACACGCAAGTTCGACATCCCCCCAATACTTCATATAAATATCAAAAACCGGCTCAGGCTTGGACTCTTATAAAAACTCCAATCGACTCCAGAAACGCCGTGTGTAAGTGTGTAATTCTTGTTTGACTGATCCGACTGCAACAGGTCGCCTATTTGTTTACAGAATTTCCTTAAATCCCCGTTGACTATGCGAGCGTTACTGTGCACCAGACGAACTTCGTTTTGCTTAAGCCACTGCTGAAAGGACAGTTGCTCAAAAATAAGCTTATCATCACGTCGACCGTCCAGCACAAGCAGCACCGCCTACACCTACAACAAGTGCAACGCTAAGCCACGAAGGTGAAGCGTAGTGAAAGGAATCCACGATACTAAGAAAACGCTGGAAGATACTCAAACCTAAGCCCAAAGAAAAAAAAGAAATCTTGTGTATTCAAGGTTATGACTGGATTATCGTCGTCGGGTGAATACGGCAGCAATTCCACCTAAGAACAATATGATAACTGCGAGCCAAGCTATCCAAAGTACTATACCTGGAAGAATCAGTAAAACGATTGCAAGTATAACAGCAAGCAGTACCATCCCAATACCGCTGAATAGTCCTCTATCTCTCGCCATTTTTTTCACCTCCTATTGAATACGTTTAATCGTTATAGTTATTTAGCTTTATTGCGTGGAAAACCTAGATTTAAGAGTTTCTTGAGGAATAAGAAAGAAAAGATGGATAAAAGCCTCAACTTGACTTTTTTGCTTTTGCTGGCACTAGCTGGCTTTGTTATCTGCAAGCGACAAGGGGGGTACGTATAGGGCATTTTCTGATTTGCACTGCAACATGAACTTCAGCTATTGGATCGGCTGTCGTAATTTGTGATACCTTGACCTAGCAGCTAAGCGTGAACCTCTTAGCCCCTCCTCATCTCCTAGCTTACTATCTCTTTTTTCGATTTCCTTTGAGTCCAGGGCTTGATTTACAGGGTACTGCAAAACATATAGAGTGATGGCATGAAAAGTACGTTGCAGGACATACTCATTCTATCTTTTTTTCATTTTTACGCTATAAAAAAGAAGAATAGTTAAATCAACGCCCATCGTAGTAACGAAGGGAGGTGAAAAACTTGGTAGGACCAGTGGGAAAAGCCGCAGCCGTTCATCATCACAGAGAAAAGAAGGATGATGACAAGAAGGATGATGACGTCATAGAACACAAGAGAGCGGCGGTTGCAGTGCATCACAGACGCAAATAGAGGGTGTACATGCCGGCCTTCAAAACGGCGGCAGCGACATAAAGCAAAGAGTGTTCCTTTAATCTATTTTTTATCTCTTAGTTCATAATTTCTCTTTTTTTCTGTTCAGCGCGCATACTAAATCGTCGTGGCTTCCGATCTTGAAGGCCCCGTATTGATCGTATCCTTCCTCGCTCACGTGAATCTCGTAGAGCAGTTCCTCGACTATCGCTTCAATTTCTTTTGAACTTTTGGGAACCTTCACCAGTCCTTCGTCAAAAAGTGCGACAAGGTTTGAGGCCAACTGTGTTTTTGGGAGCTTTATCTGGCTACTTTCTGAAGAGAGTTATTTTAATATTAACTGAATTTAATTATTATTTATTAATTAAAATATAAATAAATCTATAATTTTATTGGACGTTTTAATGGTGCGGTTTTTGTGCGGTTTTTGTGTGGTTTTGGTGCGGTTTTGGTGCAACCAAAAAGAGCACATTCCTAGCGCTTTGGAATACTACGCTATTATCCCTCTTGCAAACGAGGAAACCTTTTTGTCACGCGCGACAAAATTCACTGCGACGTGGCCAACTTCTGCCCGAACTGCGGAAAGAGGCTCTCCTTCTAGAGAACACAACGGGGACACTACGAAAGTGGTCGATTTCTATCTTCGCAGACGTCTTGTCAGAGGCGCTTCTTACGCTGATCTCTCTGCGCAATATCCAGCGACATTTAGCGTTAAAAGCTTCGTTACTCCTTAGGTGCCCCTTCTATACAGTAGTAGGCATCGCCGAGGTCAAACATTGCCCAGACGGGGCATACATCACACGGACACGTAACACGTCGTGGATTCTTCGGACTTGCGCCGATAGCGCAAAAAAGCGTATCAGTTAGCGCGTTCTGGTTGTACGTCGGACAGTCCCCTTTATCACAAATGCAGCTTTTCCTGTTGCTTTCGGTGTCTGGTACCTTCATACACTTCTCCCGTTTTACAATCTGCTGACTTCGGTAGCGGCGAATAAGCGCGGTCAACGCACAAAGGCTTTCACCACTATTCCGTGCGTTTAGAAGCCGTTTATGTTCCGAAGAAGTGATGAGCGCGCCACTGATATAAGATTTGCTCGCTCCACCAGGCTGCTTGCGCGCCCGGTTTGTGCGTGACCTGCCGTTCGTCTTGTCAATGAATGCCGGCTCCTTAAGAGCAAATGTAAAGAGTATTTATCGCACTAGCAGTACAGGCGAAGCTTGATGATGGTGATCAACTCCGTGGGGCATTCGAATCGATCGCTGCAGGAATTCATTTCAATTTTGTCGCATTATACCGTTTTAACGGTGATCGACGTGCGCAGCCATCCGCACTCACTCGCTAATCCGCACTTCAACAAGGAAGTGCTTGAATATGAGCTGCCGCGATCAAGTATTCAATATTGCTGGATGGGAGAAGGACTTGGGGGGTTCAGACCTCAGATGTCGAGCGATTCGCCAAACACTGCATGGAGGGTAAAAAGTTTCAAGAACTACGCGGATTACGCGCTAACTGACGCCTTTTCTGACGCCTTGGCTGAACTTACTTCTCTTGCCACAAAAAGAACCGCCGCCGTAATGTGTGCTGAAATCCTTTGGACGCGTTGCCATCGTCGGATTATCGCTGACTATCTTCTGACGCTTGGGTGGGAGGTCGTGCATATTGTGGACGCGTCTCGCTCTACGACCCACGAGCTCACCCCCTTTGCGAAGGTTGATGGCGCCCACATAACGTACCCCTCCTCTTTGCTCCAGTATTCACTAGATGATTTCCAGCCAGAATGAGATAGGATCACGCGTATGCTGTTCTTGCTACCTCAAATCCGTTTGAGTCGTCAGAGTGATAGCAAAAGCGGCTAAGGCAGGACACGACAAGCGGCCCTGAACGTCGTGCGGCGTGGCTTGGCCGAATTGATCGCATCCTTAGGATGTGCGAAGCGATATCTGCCTCTTTGAGCTTCCAATCGGAAGCACCTCTGCACCTAAGATATCATTGAGGTCAAAGCCGTAAAGAGTGGCGTCTTTTTCTAAGACGACTAGCCGCCCCTTTACACCAATGACGCGGCCCAGGAGCATATCCTTGACCTGCAAGGGCCGCATCCAGAGCGGCAAATCAAAATAGCGGAGCTTAGTTTCATCATCAATGTCCATCTTAGCTTTCATCGCGTCCCAAGCTGCCCAGTCGAGTTCAGTATCAACGAGCATTTTTTGAGAATGCCGTACTGTCCCTTTGATCCCGTAACGCTTCTGCAGCTCACGCTCGCGTCTTCTAGCCAGTTCGCCATCTAAGACGTAGTCCGCTACGGCAGCCACATCTGCACCTTGCTCTCGAAGCCGGTCATCAAGTCGGCTGGCTTTCGTAACACCGATCTTGAAAATGTCGGGCCTGAACATTGCGACATATACCGCGTGCTCCACTAGACACGTTTTTTCGTCCTTCAGGCACGTCCCGGTGCAGATTGCGCAGGCATTAAACTCCTGGCAACTGCCGCACACCGGGACTTCTTCACTATCGCACGGACGATACACACCGGCCTGCCACGTGCCGATGCAGGTTCGCCGGCCTATCCCAAGCGAGAGACTGCCGGAGAGCGGCAGCAGCTCCATGGAAGGATACGCCAGCAGCGTCTTGTTTAGAGACGAAAAGCCAATAATCTTCACTACAACTAGGTTTGTTTCTAAGTCTTATATGTGTTAACCGTGCAACCATCACTATTTAAGTCCAGAAAAAGACTATGAGGTATGCTCGTTGAGGTCATAGAAGAACCCGTGTTTTACGATGGATCGCAAATAGAACCCTTGTGGGGTTACAAAAACTATGGTGCACTCGGCGATTGCATTGTCGTTTTTCGAGGTGGCATGGACGTCTCGGAAGAACGCATGAAAGACTGCGAAGATATTCGCGGAAAAAATACAATAACCGGAGACGATGTCCTCCACCTCATCGTCGAACGCTTTGACAGTCCTGGAAACATGTTCATATCCTACCTGTTACAGCGATTACTCGTTATTTCCGCGCAAGCCGTGCTAAACATGTACGGTATTGAGACTACGCGATCTGGTGATGATCTTTACATTGCAGACGAGAAGCTCACAGTGAGCATTGCGACGGCAAGCATAACCAGCGAGAAGATGCATCTTGGGATTAACGTAACAACGAGTGGGACGCCCAAAGGTGTCGCTATCACAAGCCTAACGTCATTCGGCATTGAACCAGACGAAAGCCTTTCGATCGGAAGAGATATTGCCGAGATGTTCTCGAGAGAGACTCTTGGAATCCTTAAAGACGTGGTGAAGACCCGCGGGTCCTAATGCTGAGCTTCTCTTTCTGGGCTCAAGAGAGAGGTGCGCCATGCGAAAGGAACAAATCATTTATCTAGAGAGGCCCGGCCCTCAAAACACGGAAGATGTCATCGACGCCGTCACGGCCTACATCGCCCGGAGCGGTCTCGAGCGAGTCGTTGTAGCTAGTACTACGGGCTCCACCGCGACTGAATTTGCAAAAGCGCTTGAAAACAAGGCAAAACTCATCGTCGTAACACACCACACAGGTTTCAGTCAAGAAGGCGCGCAGCGTTTCGACGTGGAAAAAAGGAAAAAGCTCGAGCTGCAGGGAATCACGGTGCTGACCCAATCACACGTGCTCTCGGGAATCGAAAGGAGTATCTCTGGGAAGTTCGGCGGGGTTTCGCGCGTCGAGACTATCGCAGAGGCTCTTCGTTCACTACTTGGACACGGGCTTAAAGTGTGCGTGGAGATAGCTATTATGGCAGCCGATGCCGGGGCTATACCTATCGCCGACATTGTCGCGGTAGGCGGCACAGGCAGCGGTTCCGATACTGCGGTAGTGATACGTCCCGCGCACATGAATAACTTTTTTGATGCCCGAATCAGAGAGATCATCGTCATGCCGCGAGGTGGCGATGCCTGATCGATTTGAAATCACACACAAGGACGTATTCGGGCGCATTGGCAAGCTTGATACGCCACACGGCCACATCGAAACGCCAGCTTTACTCCCGGTTGTAAATCTCAACCTAATGCTCATCCCGCCGAGCGAGATGCGCCAGTTCGGAGCGGAAGCGCTCATGACCAACGCATATATCATCTACCGGAGTTCCCGTTTGCGGGCGGCGGCGCTCTCCGCGGGGATTCACGGTTTGCTCGGATTTGACGGGCCGATAATGACTGATTCGGGATCGTTTCAACTCGCCACGTATGGTGCGATAGAGATCCATTCAGAAGAGATAGTAGCTTTCCAGCGCGACATAGGGTCGGACATCGGAACTCCAATTGATATCCCGACGCCCCCAGACGTTTCACATCACCGTGCGCTCAGGGAGCTTGACGTGACGCTCGAACGCATTGAAGAGGCAACAAGGTGCTGCGGCACCGACATGCTCTTAGCAGCGCCCATCCAAGGCTCGACCCACCTCGATTTGCGCGAACGGTATGCGGGGCTGCTCAGCAAGCTCAGCGCCGACGTCTACCCTATCGGTGCCGTCGTTCCGCTCATGGAATCCTATCGGTATGCTGATCTGAGCAACGTCATTATGGCGTGCAAGGCTGGACTGGCGTTGAATAAGCCTGTTCACCTGTTTGGAGCAGGGCATCCCATGATGTTCGCCCTCGCAGTGGCGTTAGGCTGTGACCTGTTCGACTCAGCCGCTTATGCGCTTTACGCGAGAGATGGGCGCTATCTGACGCCAAGCGGCACTCACAAGCTCAAAGATTTGGCTTACCTGCCGTGCGCGTGTCCGGTCTGCTCGTCTGGAGATATGAAGCTGACGGAACGGGAACTTGCCGAACACAATCTTTGGGTCTCATTTAGTGAGCTCAACACCATCAAACAAGCTATACTCGACGGACAACTCTGGGAGCTCGTGGAGAGGCGGTGCCGACATCCAGCGCTGCTACAAGCCCTGCGAACGATCCAAGAGGGCTTTGCCTCCTTCGAAGCCATCGAACCCTTGAAGCGGTCTTTCACTTATACAAGCACAGAATCCGCAGCGCGGCCAGAAGTTGCGCGCTACGGGAAAAAGCTCAGCAGACTTGACCTGACCGGCCGAGTGCTCATCACGACCAACATGCAGAAGACACTGACTATGGAACATGAGTTCGATACAATCCTGCTTATGAAAGCGCCTTTTGGTCCCTATCCACCAGAACTAGCCGAAACGTATCCTATTGGGCAATCTGAAGTTCCAGATCCAGACTATGCCTCAATCAAATCCGCTATGAGAAACCTGATCGAGTTTATTAAATCCAAAAATGTCGAAGTGACCTTCGCCTATGATGAGAAATGGGATCACGACGCGCTCGCCGAATTAAGCTCCTTTACAACGCTCTTACGCTTATGAGGACACATGCAGCGACAGTTTGAAGTGACACGGCGGGACGGAGCTGCCCGCCTCGGAACGCTCAGGTGGCGAGGTGAAGAGCTTACCACCCCTTCTAGCTTTGACTCCAAAGAGGAACTTGAGTTCCTCAACGCATCGACGATTCATAACGCTGAGCTCGACGTGGCGGTCATCACAAATCAGGAAGAGTATAGGGCAGAGCGAATTGATGCCGATGTTGTCATTCTTGGTGGCGCTGCGAGATTTAGCGATGATCCGCGCGGCCTGACCAAAGCGCTGGTAAGAGCTAGAGAATCAACAAATCCTGATTCAGCGCTTTATGCCCCGGCGTTGGCGACCCCGAACAACGTGAGCTTGCTCGTCTATGCGGGGGTGGATCTCGTCGACCCAATTATGGCAGAGGTCAAGGCGCGCGAAGGGTACCTCCTCTCTGCTGAGGGCGAACGCCAGTTTGACGCGATTTCTCGTTCTTATTGTTTGTGCGACGCCTGCAGAGGCGTCAACGTAGCGGACCTGACTCCAGAGCAGCGGGTGGCAGTACTATCTGCGCACAACAGGCAAGCCCTCAAGACTGAACTCTGTATTGTGCGTGAAAACATCGAGCGCGGGACTCTGCGAGAGCTCGTCGAGGCACGATGCAGAACTGCCCCAATGCTAACAGCGCTGCTGCGGTTGCTGGACGAGGAGCATAGTTATTTTGAGCGCCGATCACCTATCGTACGAACGGCCACGCTACTCGCGTGTTCGCAAGAATCACTGAATCGGCCAGAAATACTCCGATTCGGCGAACGCGTCATAGAGAGGCTTAATAAGAGAGATGGGATCCTTATGCTGTTTCCCTGCTCGGCGCGCAAACCATACTCGCGGTCACGATCTCACAGGATTATTCTTAATCGCTTGGGCAAACTGCGCCAGTTTCTGCACGAGGCGATAATAACGTCACCTATCGGCATCGTTCCCCGCGGCCTCGAGATTATGTACCCCGCCAGCAACTACGACATACCGGTTACCGGCAAATGGACGTGCGACGAGAGTGAGTGGGTGATCGGACGTCTCACGAAGTATCTCGAGGCCAACGCCTTCGACACGGTGGTAGCACACGTGAGCGGCCCCTACCGAAAGGTATGCGACGAAGCGGCGGCTGCACTCGGAGTTGATCTAATCTATACTGTCGAGGACGAGAATATTCTGGGTTCCGCTTCCCTCCAACGCTTATGCGCGGTCGTGCAGGAGCTTATAGTCGACGATTCACCTAAGCGGCGCGATTTGCGGTTTGATTACCTTCAGGATCTCGCCGATTATGAATTTGGCCCGCACGCTTCGACGGCTATTTTTGCAGAGAGGACGAAGGTCCGCGGTCTTTTCCCGACTTACTACGCCTCAGACGGCGGAACGCGCATAGCGACCATCGTAGGTACCTACTGCACTCTTGCCCTGACAATCGAAGGCGCCCGACGGTATCTCCGCGCAAGCGAAAATCGATATTGCGTACACATCGATGACTTTGTACCGAAAGGAACGGTTTTTGCGATTGGCGTGCTCAACGCCGATCCGGGAATACGGCCTTTCGACGAAGTGATCGTGCTCAACGAGCGCGTCATTGCAGTCGGAAGAGCCCTTATGAGCGGTTGGGAGATGCAAGCGTCAAAAAGAGGTGCCGCTGTCGCTGTACGGCACGTGGATGCGCGATGAGAACAGGGCGAACGTCGCGCAGGCGCTATCCGCGTCAGGCTGCATCAGAAACGAGCGGCCACCGCACACACGACCGATTCGCGTGGACCGGCTTGGATCTGCTCAACGGCGAAATCGTACCCTCTCTCACCATCCTTCTCACGACCAAAGGCTGCTCGTGGGCGCGCCGTGATGGCTGTACAATGTGCGGCTACATCGCTGACTCGAATCCTGACGCTCAAAGCTCGGATATTCAAAAGCAACTGTTCGAAGTGCTTGCACGCTACGGTACGGGGTTTAAGATTGCAAAGCTCTTTACCTCAGGCAGCTTTCTCGATCAAGAAGAGGTGCCGATCGACGCGCGGGACGCTATGTTGTCCGCGTTAGCGGATACGCCGAAGGTCATAGTTGAGAGCCGACCGGAATTCGTGACGTCTGAGATTTTGGATGACGTCGTTAGATCCAATCGACACCTTGAAGTCGCGATCGGTCTTGAAACGTCGAACGACGATATCCGGAATAGCTGTATCAACAAGGGATTTACGTTTCGTGACTTCGTCAGAGCGTCGAAAGTCGCGCACTCTAAAGGTCTGACTGTTAAGGCTTACCTGCTCCTGAAGCCACCTTTCCTGACAGAATTGGAAGCCTTGGAAGACGCCATCCAATCCACGCATGAAGCTGCCCCGCACGCAGATACAATCTCGCTAAACTTGTGCAACGTGCAAAAAGGCACCTTAGTTGAGGCACTTTGGAAAAAAAGGCTGTATAGGCCCCCTTGGCTGTGGACCGCCGTTGAAGTTCTCAAGCGCGTGAAACAAATGGCTACCATCATTTGTGATCCCGTAGGAGGGGGCACAGCTCGCGGGCCGCATAACTGCGGCAAGTGCGATCGGCAGGTCGTCTCAGAAATCAAAGAGTTTTCGCTTTCTCAAGACAGCACGTCGTTCACTGCGGCTTGCACCGATCAACTCCTATGGAAGTACGTCTTGGAATTTGAGAAGTTCAGTTATGGCGCACCGCTTGTGCCGTGAACTGTTGCACAAATCCTTGCTTCCTGGGTGCGCGCTTTCGCATGAGGAACGTTTATATACAGTTTCGCAATCTAGTAGTGGCTGTGACTATGGCGTGGCGTGGCACTTTGGTCTATTGGACACTTATTTTTCTGATAATCGCAGTTGTTGCGTACGTGCTCGGACTGGCTGGGATAATCGCATTCGGAGCCGCTGAGTTTATAGTGGCAATATTTGTCATATTGTTCGTGATAGCTTTCGTCGCTGCGTGGCTGCGACGTCACTAAGAGCCGAGCAAGCGAACAGTTTAGCTCGATCTCTTTTGTCTCGGGCGGACGCAGTTAATGCACGTCTCGATTCGACAAAACGGCTTTTTCAGTTGAAAGTGTTGCTAAATCGTCCACGTAAGAGTTATCCGAAAACGCGTTTGAACTCATGTATCTGTTCCCTTGTACCGATGACGGTAAGAGAAGAGTCTTCAGGGATAACTTCATGGGGATCCGGGTTTGGTATGGTCGCCCCACCGGTAGTGATGGCGACGACCGTGCACCCGGTGCGCGATCGTATCTTCAGATGCTCGAGACTTCTGCCCACAACAGATGGACTAGGAGGGTATTCAAGAACCTTCATGTCCTCTGAGAGCAGGACCTCCCGCAATCGCGTGCCAGGCGGCCTGGGCGCCACAAATTTTACCAAGACTTGGCCAGCCACGACGGACTGCGACAGCACATAGTCTGCCCCCGCTTGATACAACGTCTCAACTGCTTGCGGGCGTATTGCACGACAGATAATATCAATCTGGGGGTTAAGTTTTCGTGCGACGAGAGTCGTGTAGATAGCATCCATATCACTATTGACCGTGACGAGAAGTGTAGAAGCTTCGGTAATCCCGGCTTGTTTTAGGATTGCCCTGTCTGTAGAGCTGCCAACCACATCGCCTTGATGCTTATCGATGATGATATGTTCAATGCCGTTCGACCGCAAAACTCTGGACACCCGTTTTCCAACGTCGCCGTATCCTGCAATGATATAGTGTCCCCTGATCGCGCAGTATGTGCCATCAGGCCCACAAATTGAGAGTTCCTTTGCCGCGTCTAGTTGCTTTCTTGTGCCGACGAGCAAAAGGACTGTGGTGTCTGTGATGATTTCAGAAGCAGATGGATTAAAGCTGAGTTTGGCGCCCTTCCATACGGCGATTACTGTCGCTCCAGTTCGCTCGCGTATCTTGGCGTCTTCAATAGACGACCCGTTGAGGCCGCTTTCCCCAAGAATCGGGAGCTCAAAAATCCGCAAAGACCCAACCAAGGGAGTGGTGCCAATGAGCTGGTGCGTTATAGGCATTGCGGCTTTATGGCCGATATCGATGCCAAGGAGTTGCTTAGGTGATACGACTTTGTCAGCACCCGCATAGAGCAAGTACACCGCGTTCGCCATGTCTTCAACAAGTCCGATAATATCCGCTCGCGTCAGCTTTTTTGCAACAAGCGCTATAATAGCATTCTTTTCGTCACTCTGATTAAGCACGACTTTCTTTGCGCGCTGTATCTGAGCGTTTTTTAGGGTCACCGCATCGCTCGGATCCCCATAGATGCAGGGGATCTTCCGCTCGACTAATGCCTGCACGACGTCACGGTCGCCGTCGATGACGAGGTATGGTAAATCACGCTCGTTAAGCTCCCCGATAATCGTGTCTACCATAGAACTATATCCGACAATCAAAACGTGCTCCTGGGCCTTTGACTTCGTCGGCACTGATGCTCGCACGCTTTGCAGCACTGGCGCAACCACGATGGGGATCAAGATCGCAAAGAAGAGGACGATTCCGGTGAGCTCCACAACCATAGAAAATATCTTGCCGATACTGCTCACGAAGACGATATTTCCCGCACCTTGCGTCGTCATCGTAGTGATCACCCAATATACCGCGTCAACTGCCGTATAAGACCTACCTTCAGCAGAGACCATCAAGAAGAGGAAGACGAAGCTATATACGACAACGAGCAGCGCAGTGGCCGCAACATAAATGAGTAGAGATTTGCGCAGAGGTTTAATCGCGAACACCTGAGAGCACTAGGAGGCAGTGTCTTGCACGTACGTATCAAATGCCGAATATAAATAGTAACGTCTTCTCAAGTCTTTAAAACTCGAATCCGATCTTGCTATGGGTTGTGCCGTATGAGAAAAGTTTATCATAGGCACGCATAATCTGTAGATACTATGCGCGTGGAGGACGTGATGCAATCGGTGAGAGAGCATCACAAATGGTTCAGCGAATCCCTCCCTTTGATCGCAAGTGAAAATATCACCAGTCCTGCCGTGCGCCAGCTTCTGGCCACTGACTTTGCTCACAGATATGCCGAGGGCACGGTCGGCCACCGGTATTATCAAGGCGTCAAGTATATCGACGAAGTGGAACAGGATGCCATAGATTTGGCCCTCAAACTGTTCAAGGCTGAGCACGTCAACGTGCAACCTATCTCTGGCGTAAACGCAAACATTGCCGCATTTTTTGCCCTTTCAAACCCAAATGATGTACTCATGGCGCTTGATACTTCGCACGGTGGCCACATCAGCCACGGAGCGAAGTCGGTTGCGGGTATCCGTCATCTCAGGATTGTGAAACATCCATTCGACTACGAAGAGATGAACATCGACAGCGATGCGATGATCGCTACGATTTATGAAAAAAAACCAAAGATCATACTGTTTGGGGCGAGTCTATTTCTCTTCCCGCACCCTATCCAAGACGCGCGCGATGCCGCGCGGGAAGTTGGTGCGACAATTGTGTGCGATTCTGCGCACGTCCTTGGCCTCATTGCGGGCGAGCAGTTTCAAGACCCGCTTAGAGAAGGTGTCGACGTAATGACTGGTTCTACCCACAAGACGTTCCCTGGGCCCCAAGGCGGCATCATCTTTTCGACAAACGCGCTAGCCGACGCGATCGATGAGGCAGTGTTTCCGGGTACCGTAAGCAACCACCATCTGCATCACGTCGCTGGGTTAGCGGTCACGCTCGTGGAAATGCTTGAATTTGGGAAAGCGTACGCACAGCAGACGATCAAAAATGCAAAGACGCTCGGAGAGGCGCTGTACAACAGCGGATTCAATGTACTATGCCCTGAAAAAGACTTCACAGAGTCCCATCAGATCGTAATGGACGTGGGGCGCGCAAGTCCGATGGCGATTGCTCTCGAAAAGGCAAACATCATTGTCAACAAGAATCTGTTACCCTGGGACGATCATAATGCCCCAGAGAATCCCTCAGGACTGCGATTTGGGACGCAAGAGCTTGCGCGACTCGGAATGAAAGAAGCAGAGATGCGGGTCGTGGCAAAGCTTATCACGCGCGTGCTGAACGGCGAGGCACCCGAAAAGGTTAAAAAAGATGTGGTAGAGTTTAAAAATGACTACCAGGAGGTCGAATACTGCTTCAGCCATGAGCTCGGAGCTTATCAATTCCCCGCGTGGTAGATTATTTTTCAACGGAAGTGCAATACTGATCGTTTTTGATATGGATGGCACGCTCGTCGATGCTGAGGCAATCGATGAAATAGCGAAAGCGGCCAATGTCGGAGACCTCGTGGTAGCGCTCACGAAGCGCGCCATGATGGGAGAGATGGATTTTGAAGAGGCTTTACGAGAACGCGTAAAGCTCTTAAAAGGTCTCAGGGTGGAGGAGGTTAACAAGGTAGCCTTAAACATCCCTCTTATGAAAGGGGCTAAAAAGCTCATACGCGAGTTGAAAAAAGAGCATAAGGTTGCAATGGTTTCCGGAGGCTTTACGATAGTTGCCGAAAGGGTAGCTCAAGAACTCAAAATCGACTGCCTAGTGGCAAACAAGCTCGTCATAGAAGACGGCGTTTTGACTGGCGAGGTTGTTGGACCGCTAGTGCGCCAAAATTCAAAAAAAGACGCGCTGGAAGCGATTGCTAAGAGGGAGGGGATACGACCAAAAGACTGCATCGTTATAGGAGACGGCGCAAACGACATCTCAATGTTCGAAGCTTCGGGGTTTTCGATAGCATTCAACGCAAATCCAATTCTATACGATATTGCAGACGTCATAATCACAAAGAAGGATCTCAGCTTGATATTACCTGTAATCATGGGAGGGGCGTATGCTGAAAGAGTTACAAGAGAAGAAAGCGCTGCTAAAAAAAGAAGCCGACACCTCGAAGCTTGAGCGAAACCGGCTCAACACAGAAGCAAGTCAATTCGCTGCTAAACGTGACGAGTTGAATGCGAAGACCCGCGCGCTGATAGATAGTGCACAACAGAGCAAGGACAAGCGCGATGAGTACAACAAGCTCGTTTCGGAGAACAAGGAGAAACGCGATAGCCTCAATGAGACGGCAAACAACCTGCTCGCAAAAGCGGACCAAATTAAAAGAAAATTCAGAGTCGCAGGCGGCATGTCGCTAGGCGAGCTCAAGCGCGAAATTGACCAGCTTGAGTTTAGGCAGCAGACCGAGGTCATGAGCACGGAAAAGGAGCGCGAGCTTGTCGAACGTATTGCGCACCTCTGGGAGGAATATAGAAAGAAGCGAGTCGAGCTCGAGAATAACGTTGAACTCAAGGAGGCGCTGGAAAAGGCACGGAAGCTTCGAGATGAAGCCAGTGAATTCCACAAGGAACTAACAGATAACGCAGACCGTGCGCAGGAATGCCACGAAAAGATGCTCAAGTGCTTCAAGGAAGCAGACAAGGTACGAGCTGAAGCGGATGCCGCACATAAGGAGTTCGTGCGTGCGCAAGAGAGCGCCGACGAACAGCATCAGAAGTATATCCAGATGGAAAAGGAGTTAAGAGACTACGACAAAATTATATCAAGTCTCAAAAAACGGTCCAAAGAAACCCGCCAATCGCGCGAGAAGGTCGACGTGCTTAAACGCGCAGAAGAGGTCTACGCAATGTTTAAAGAGGGGCAAAAACTCGAAACCGACGATCTCCTCTTGCTCCAGCGCTCCGGGCTGCTGTAGACTTTAGCGACGACCATATAGGCAAGAATGAAACTAGTCCTGTGCATTGATCGTGACGATGATCTGGGATCGAAAGCGCACCTTCCAGGTCCGATTATCGGCCGAGCTGACAACTTGAATGCCGCGTTACAGCTCGGATTGACCGACCCCGAAGATTCCGATATCAACGCAATTTTTGAAGGCATCCATGTTTATGATGATTTGAAGTCACAAGGAATAGACGCTCAGATCGCGTCCATATCCGGCGACACAAACGTTGGCTTAAAATCAGATCAGATCCTGTCTCAACAGCTTGACCTCGTGCTCAAAGAGGTCAAAGCGACCAGCGTCATCATCGTTTCAGACGGCGCCGAAGACGAGTTTATTCTCCCTATCGTTCAATCCCGGATAAAACTTGATGGCGTAAAGCGCGTGGTCATACGCCAGTCTGAAAGCCTCGAGAGTACCTACTACACCATCAAGAAACTATTCGAAGATCCAAAGATCGCCAACGCCATTTTCATACCTGTCGGACTGATATTATTATTATTTGCGATATTCTCTGTAGCTCAGCACCCCGAATATGCTTTGATTGTGATAAGCGCAGTCATTGGCGTGTATCTTCTCTTTCGAGGGCTTGGCCTCGACGACGTTCTCGTAGGCGTTGCTCAAAGCGTGAAGTCTTCGTTTTACGGAGGCAGTATCTCGTTCGTGACCTATATAGTCGCAATCGCCTTAGCGATCATTGCGACCGCACAAGGTATCATCACGACCTTAGGTTTGGGTGTCGCTGCTTACGGCGGAGTTCTCGCCGCAGCGGCCTTTATTAACACCACCGCATGGTGGTATGTGGCCGCAGCGGTCATCGCGAGCATAGGCCGGGTGATCGACGCTTACCTGAACGACGCGAAAAACGTATGGCGATACTTGGAGATCCCTTTCTTCATCTTTTCAACCGGTCTGATCCTCTGGAGCGCCAGCATACTCATCCTAGCCCTAGGAGGGAAGGCAGTCCCGGTCCTCAATCCCGCTGACGTCCTCATTATACAGACTTCACGGAGCGTCCCGATCGTCACTGGCTTCCAGCTGCTCATGTTTTCTATTGCCGGCGCTATCGTTGTAGCCTTAACTGGTATTGGTATATCTTCGCTCGTAAAAAGAGGGCAACAGCCGTCACTCGAGCAGCCTAGTTTGTCCAGTCTGAGCGACAAGTGATTTTGACGAGCGCCCGACCTATCTGCGACTTGCTAACTGCGGTCTCGCATAACACTCAGAATGTCACTCAGTATGGCGCTTGCGGTCTCTATCGATCCCGCGCCTTTTCCTGCAACGGTAATTTCGCCGGCGGTATCGGTTAGAATTGACGCTGCGTTCAACGTGCCGCTGACGTTGAGAGGGTGCCCTATCGGAACCAGCTTGGGCGAGACCGTGAGCTCTTGGACGTCACCTACAAGTTTCACGACAAAGCCTCTCTGCCGGGCTAGTTGCAGCGCGTCCTGCGTGATGCGATCAATGCCTGTTACGTCAACGTCCGCGAAAGTGGCACTGCGACCAAAAAACGCATTGGCCAGGATGACGACCTTACAGGCCGTGTCGATGCCAGTCACGTCATACGTGGGATCCGCTTCCGCTATGCCCATATCCTGGGCTTCGCTCAAGACTTGATCGTAATCGAGCGCCTCCTCGGCCATTCGGGTGAGTATGTAATTGCACGTGCCATTCAGCACCCCCCGTATGTCGAGCACTCGAGCGCCTGCGAGGGTGTCACGTATGAGGTTAACAATTGGCATTGCGCCGCCGACGGTCGCCTCGTACCGCAGCGCGACCCCATTCGTATAAGCAAGTTGCGTCAGTTCATCAAAGGCGGCTACCAGAGGCCCTTTGTTCGAGGTAACAACGTTTCGCTTGTTTTTAAGCGCTTCTCGCACGTGTGTCACTCCTGGTTCACCGCCGTGGATATTCGTAGGAGTTACCTCCACGACGACGTCGTGGTCAATAGTGCGTATCACGTCGAGCGCCGTCAGATTAGAGTTCGCAATGGGCTGACCGCCTCGTTTACGCGCAAGAACGTCCTTTAAATCAGGCATGAGGGCAACCCCTTTTGAATCGGCGATTGCCACGACTTTTATCTGAGGCACGTTTTGCACGATTGTGGCGACTCCTTGCCCTATTGCCCCGAATCCAATGATGGAGAGTGTGAGGGGGGATAGACTATTCCCCATTGCTCGTGCCTCCCGGTGATCCTCGCTCATCTAGCGGTTCGATAATGAGCAGGTCCTTGCGCTCAGCGATCTGTCTGAGAATCCCGATTGACGTCTTCAGTTCCTTATCTCCGGTCGCCATTATTGTGATAACCGCTGACGATGGGCCGTCGATGGCAGGCATTGACAGACTGAGGTCTTGAACCTCCGCAAAACCTGTAGCATCAATTTCGTCGATCGTATCCCTTAAATCGGTATGAATTATGTGGCCGATGAGCAAGATGTGCGTCGTGGCCCGAAGCCTCATTTTGCCTACCCGAACGATCGTAACGCCGTTTTGTTCAAGCCCATCCTGAAGTTCCCCAAGCGTCTGTTCGTCAATCTCAAGAATCACAGAAACAGGAACGGTATTGCGAAACGTTTTTTTGTCGTGATGGTGAACGACGCTCGTGATGTTCCCGCCGAGGTCGGAAATAGGAGTTAACACGTGCATAAGTTGACCTGGCGTGTCTTTTAGCTCCAAATCCATCGAAATTTTCATGTTCTGACTCCAAACTTGGTTATATTAATATGCATTGGTCTAATAACCCTTTTCCATGGTCGCCCCTGACTACGACACCATAATGGGCGTCATGCAAAGACGGCGCTCTGTAAGACGGTATGGACGAGAGATTATTAACGACGCGCTGGTGGACAAGCTTCTTAAGGCAGCCCAGCTCGCGCCTTCCGCTGGCAACTTGCAAGCACGGGACTTCATTCTTGTCCGTGACCCTAACAGGAAACACGAACTCGCTGAGGCAGCGTACGGCCAGTTCTTTATCACGATGGCCCCGATCGTGCTCGTTGGCTGCGCCAATATTGCGCGCTCGCGCATAGCGTATGGACAGCGTGCTGAGCTTTATGCAGTCCAAGACGTCACCATTGCCGCCTGCTACGTACAGCTTGCGGCCGAAGCTTTGGGCATAGCGACGTGCTGGATCGGTGCGTTCGATGAAAAACGTGTTTCTCAGGCGTTGAAAATACCGCTCGACATTCGTCCTGTGCTGATGCTGCCGAGCGGATACCCCGACGAGTCGCCTCAGCATACGGTCCGAATGGAGCCTAGTCGTTTCACTCACCACGAGCTCTGGAGCTCGCTCGGAGCGTAAATGCCTCTAACTTTTTTGCAACGACGCTTCAGCTGAAGGCAGCAGACTACCGAGAGTTTTATTAACCGGCCGCATTACCTGTCAGTGGTCGTCTATGGTGCAGCAACTTACTGACGCCTGTGTGGAAATCATCGAGGGCATTCTCGCAGGCGAGGTCACGCGCACGAATTTGCAGGCAGCAAAAATAGCGGTAGCACGACGCTATCATCTGTCCTCGTTGCTGACTAACGCGCAAATCTACCGAACTGCACAGGCCCCGATTCGGCGTGACGTTGTCGACGTGCTACAGCGGAAGCCCATGAGAACGGCCTCCGGCGTTGCTGTCATAGCCGTGATGACTTCCCCTTATCCGTGTCCGCACGGCAAATGCGTGCCATGTCCCGGTGGCCCTGAATTCAGCGTGCCTCAAAGCTACACTGGTCTTGAGCCCGCTGCAATGCGTGCGATCCAACACGGATTCGATCCATACATGCAGGTAAAAGCCCGTCTCAACCAGTTGCGTCAGACTGGACATCCCACTGACAAAGCAGAACTGATCGTTATGGGCGGCACCTTTACTGCACGTCCCAGCGATTATCAAGAGTGGTTTGTGCGACGCTGCATACAAGCAATGAACGACTTTCCTCTCGCGCTCGGCGGGTCTCACGAATTAGACCGGGTGTTCGCGGCAAATGAGCGCGCATCGACGCGAGACGTTGGCATCACGTTTGAAACCCGGCCAGATTTTGCAAAGCAGCATCACGTCGATGGAATGTTGTCCCTTGGAACAACTAAAGTCGAGCTCGGCGTTCAGAGTACCTCCGATCGAATCCTCGCCACCATGGAGCGAGGACATAGCGTTGCCGACGCTGTTGAAGCAAATAGGGCGTGCCGCGATAGCGGATTGAAGGTGGGGTTCCACATTATGCCCGGACTTCCGGGCTCAGATTTTGATTCTGATCTTAAGATGTTTAGGGACTTATTCATCGACGAACGATTCTGCCCGGACTACCTCAAGATATATCCGACGCTTGTGACCGAGGGTACCCCGTTATACGACTTGTGGAAAAGGGGGGAGTATGATGCCCTTGATCTGCGCGATGCCGTTGAACTGATCGCGCAAATCAAGGCGGAGCTCCCCAAATGGGTGAGGCTCCAGAGGGTGCAGAGAGATATCCCAGCCCAACGAATCGTCGGCGGCGTCAAAAAGGGCAACTTGCGACAACTAGCCAAAAAGCGTTTGCGCGAACTGGGGTGCGAATGTAACTGCATACGATGTCGAGAGGTTGGACTCCAAGGCATTACCAACGTTGAAGCCGTCGAACGACGGGTTGAAAAGTACAGGGCCTGTAAGGGCGTTGAGTACTTTATTTCAAGCGTCGGCTTACGTGGCGATTTGGAGTTCCTTATCGGCTTTGCAAGGCTGAGGATTCCGCACACTTCTGACAGGCCCGAGATTACAAATGAAACGGCGCTGATCAGAGAGCTGCACGTATACGGAAACTTGGCTGCGCTTGGGGAGCGGCACGAAGAAAAATGGCAACACCGCGGATTTGGGGCAGAACTGCTTCGAACTGCTGAACGCATCGCAGCCGATTTCGGGATGCGCAAGATCGCGATAAATAGCGCGGTCGGAGTACGTGATTACTATCGCAGCAAAGGCTACGCCAGTGAGGGTCCGTATATGACCAAAGCACTCTGGTAGCGCGGGACTACTCGCTGCGATCGATGACTTTCAAAACTGCAGAGACAAAGGCACAACTGATTACGTATCTAAAATGCCTTTAAAGAGATTGAGCCGCGGCCTCCGAATGGTCTTCTGCTTATATTTCCCCTTGATGTGTTCGGTAAAGTACCTCAAATCAGTTTTTTCGAGGTTGGACCCGAGCGAGTTCATAAGACCGTGGTAAATTTCTTCGGAGACAGGGGTATACTGGTAGATGCTTGAATCGCAAAACTCGATCTCGAGCGTCGATGTTTCTTGATCATAGCCAATAGCTCGCACGCTTGCGGAGACAACAACCTCTCGGTCCATAACTAGTGCTTATGTTCCTACGAATTAAAGGTATCGAAAACGGCGGCGGCGTAGCCACGTCACGCGGGCGCCTTTGGTGCGGACTGATGAACGCGCGTCAGCGGTATTGTCCCCCAGCTTGAGGGTTAACCTTAATTTAAGCGCTGAATTAGCGTCCGGTTACAGCCGCGATCGAACGCTTTCCGAGCAAGATTTAAGAGTTCTCAAACTGTTTAGTCCGAAACGGTGGACAACACTGAAGTAATGGGCATGGCGATAAAATTCACTGCCGACGAAGGAAAGGCGACACAGACGACGGAGCACGGGTTCGCGTTTAACTACTAAGATTCAAACGTCAGCGAAGACACATCCCACAAGCACTCGAAATTCGTATCCCTGGCCGTGAAGCGCATGAAACGTGATGCTCTGCCCAGCACCGAGTGTGTCGTAGCAGACAACTTATTTATATACTAGCTGGGAATCAATAGTTGTCGTTACAAGTAGGAGGCTCCAGAATTCTCATCTCGCGCGTTGTAGTGCTGTCTTTCCTAATTGCTGTAGCGGTAGCTTCGTCGACAGCGGCGCTTTCTTTGCACGCACAACAGGCCGCTGGTGCAGTAGCGGCAACGCCTACGCCAACCGCTACGCCTAAGCCAACCGCTACGCCTACGCCAACCGCTACGCCTAAGCCAACCGCAACGCCTACGCCAACCGCTACGCCTAAGCCAACCGCTACGCCTACGCCAACCGCTACGCCTAAGCCAACCGCAACGCCTACGCCATCCGCAACGCCTACGCCGGTGGTAAGTGCGACGCCTACGCCGGTGGTAAGTGCGACGCCAACAGCGAATCAAACAGGAAGCGGCGCTGATCCTACACTTGTAGGCGCAGCGATAGTCGGCATTATTGCGGTTGGGCTTATGGTTGGCTTCTATTACACGACACGGAGAATGTGACCACGCAGCGCGGAAAAAACCAATACGTCGGCGTCAACAAGGGCGATATCTACACCCGAATTCTTGAGCTAGATCTTCGAAAAATGGAAAAACGCCACGAACGCCACATATGGCACATCAAATCGATGTGGGGTGGGGTGGCAGGAATGCTTCTTGCTGTTTACGTCGTACTCACGTCACAATATTTGTACGGCAACGCCCTTCTCGTGCAAGGCGATAATTATATACTAGCCGCAGGGATCCTTCTTCTTTCGATCGCCCTATGCTACGGGCTTATGTGGATTGGTGTAATACACGAGTATAGGAAATTCGAAGGTGTGATCGACGAAAAAATCAGGTACTACGAAGGCATAATAAACGCGCCGCTGAGCGCGCAACTCACTGGTGACTAGTACCGCTTTTTGTAATCCCACGTGTCTAGGTCTTCGTAGGTGAGGTCCTTATAGTCTAGCTCGTTACGATCTTTTCTTTGGTGGTCGGGGCTATAGGCGATCAGTGACGGCCCTCGGATCAAGACGAATCCAACGACGATGAGCACGAGTGCAAACAAAACGATCGCGGGAATATTGAGAGTACTAAGGAGAAGCCCGAGGACCCCCAATTGTGACAGAAGCACGAACAGGCCGGCGATTATCAGCAGTGCTCCGAGGAGATACACCAAAAAAGCACCTCTCTCTCGTGAGCCGTCCTCCTCCTATGTTCCGATAGCGACTTTCCCCATCAATTCGACGACTTCTTTGAAGCTTCTCACTTTTATTGGACCATAGACCTTGTCCAGCACTAGGGAGTGGGCGTTTCGCCCAATGGCAACGGCGGGCTTGCCCCGGTTGCGTATTTCGATGGTCAAGCCCTCGTCATCAAGGGCGCGGGCGGCAACACCGAACGTCTTCAGCGCGGAAAGTGCATTGCCAATCATTGTATCGCTCTCATCGCCGAGCTTACGACATCAAATCCCGAAACTGTTGGACCAACTGCCCAAGCCTTTCGGGTTCAACTATATCAACTGAAACAGTGGTTCCTTCGTCTTCAACTTTGACTTCAATAGCAGGATCACTGTGTACCTTTAACACGAGTTTCGTGTCGTTCTGATAAATGATCTGAAGGTAGTCTTTGCTCGAGCGCACCATCTCGCGTATTCGGTCCGAATCCATAAGTCCATTTGGCATGAAACGTCACCATTTTTATATCAATTCAATTAGATATAAGCTACACCCGTGCGTTAAAAACCTTGCGTGCCTATTTCTCATAAAAACGACACGATGTCTGCGAGTCCATTTCAATTCTACCGCACGTTCGTCCCGATGCTGCGCGGGCTGAATGACCCCGTTGTGTTATCCTTCGATAACACGACCTTTGCAAAGGCGTGCGCGAGTGATCCCACGGTCCTCCCCCACCATTTCATTCACAGTGGCAACTTTTTCTCGCCCCCATATTCGAAAAAGCCCGAACTGCGAACGAAAGAACGGGTTCTCTTATTGCAGGAACAGCTGGTGAACGACCAAACCGATGGTTTGATGACACTCAACGTTCCGATCAACAGCGATTTCAAAACGCCCTACTGGAAGCACGTCAAAGCAGATCGTTTGAAGGCGCTCGAAACGAGCCTAGAAGCCGCTTTGTGGGCCAAGGAGAACGCTCAACGACCTGATTTGTTGTACGCTGGCTTTGAGGTCGGTACGTTCCGCGATGCCCGTTACATATTTGAGAGAGCTCTAAATGCCGGTTTGACGAAGCTCTCCGCGGGATTTGGACTGTTTTCCCGCCTCGCGAAATTCCGCTCCGAAGATCGCGTGAAGCAGTTTGAGGTGCTCGCCGCATACAATCAGCTCTTAAGCGAGTTTGGAGACGTGCGATTTCACGCCTCGGGAGGCAGCTCATTGAACGCCCTCGAGCTTCTCGCATACGCTAACGTGACGTCAGCAGACGGCTCGAGTGCCGTTATCGCAGGACTCGCGTATGGCTCGGTCTTAACGGCTTCAGGCAGGCTTGTGCGGGCGGACAAACTCGGCGAATGGACGTGCAACTGCGAATTTTGCTCGAGCAAGAAGCCGCTTGACGTGCTCAACGAGCTCAAGCGCTCTCCTGAAGCGCGCGTAAGACACAACGTTCGTATGGTGCGCCTTTCAGAAGCGCGTATAAATGACGCTCTCGAGAACAATACGATTGCAGAGCTCACCCAACAGCGGCTTGTTGAGTATGACAAGCAAGAACTGTGGAGATGCTATGCCATCGTGAGCGAAAAACTGCCGCAGGAGTAGGGACGTGCTTAAAGCAGTGATGTTCGACTGGGATGGGACGCTTTACAATTCGGTCATTCCCACGTACGAGAGCTATCTAGGCGTCATGGACGCTTTCGGCCTGCAACAGGTAACCCTCGAAGAGTTCCGCCAAGAGAGTCGTCCCAACTATCACGATTACTACTTGTACTTAGGGATACGCGAAGACGACTGGGCAATCGCAGACGCGGCGTGGATGGACTGCTACGTGCGACACAACAAGGAATGCGTACTGTTCGACGGCACTGCCGACGCTCTGCTTGAACTGAAGAAGATGCATTTGAAGATTGGCCTCGTCTCTGGCGGGTCTCGCGAGCGCGTGACGAGCGAGGTCAGTGAACAAGGAATCGAGGCGTACTTCGATACCATGCTGTTTGGCGACGATGTTGGATTTGAGCACGGAAAGCCAGCGCCGGAAACCTTGGTTATGGCAATGGAACAAGCGCGCGTCGTCGCCTCAGAGGTGCTCTACGTGGGCGACATGGTCGAAGATATTCTTATGGGAAAAAAAGTGGGGACAAAAACGGCCGCAGTGCTCTGCGGCTTTGCCACGCGTCAGTTGCTGATCCGCGCCCAGCCCGATTTCGTGCTGCGCGACGTGAGCAAATTGCCCGATGCCATTAAAAAGGAAGTTTGAAGAGGGTGAACCCCTTCATTCGACGCTAATGTGCGACTTCTCTTCTTCAGGTTGGACGCGTTTCAGCCTCACCTCAAGAACGCCATTTCGGTAGGTTGCCTTCGCGCTGTGTGGGTCAACCTTGACGGGGAGTTCAACGCTTTCAGAGTATTTTCTAAACTCGTTTTGGGCTTTGATATCTAGTCTGCTCTCCGTGGTGTCGAGCTGCACATCCGTTCGATCCACGCCGGGCATCTCGGCAATAACGTGAACTTCTTCAGTCGTCTCCATAACGTCAATCAGGGGCTTTCTCTCGTCCTCCATTTTGACGTTCCTGCCGAAGGGCTGGATATTCCCGAATTCTCGCATTTCTGGCGCTTCGCCCGGGTGCTGCGTCATTGAGAACCCGTAAATGAAGGGCTTTGGTTGCCTCCCTTCCTGCAGGTCTCGCAGCATCTGATCCATCAGCTGTTCAAATCCTTCGCCGAAAAAGTCATCGAAAAAACTCCTTCGTTTTTTCGCCATTTCTTAAGCCTCCTTTTCTTCATTCACGCTTTTGGTGAGTGTGTTTCATCTCACGCATAACCTGCAAATTCAGGCTTTGCGGCCTGGTCCTTCGGCTCTTCTTCCGTAACCGAGAACTTTGCAAACTCCGTTGCGATGTTCTCATATTGGTGAAGCATGTCGCGCGACGCCGTCGGCTTGACCCGATTGATTGCATCGTACAGATGCGCTTTCGTAATCCGTATCGTCGGCGCCCCGTCTTTAACCTGCTCGGGCGTCATGTCGTCTCGGATGAAGCCTCGAAGAGCGAGCATCGCGCCTTCTCTACAAATTGCTTCGATATCGGCACCAACGTATCCATCGGTCTCTTTGGCAAGCTGCTCGATGTCGACGTCGTCTGCCAGCGGCTTTCCGCGTAGGTGGATTGCAAATATCTGCGCGCGGCTCGACACGTTTGGTGGCGGTATGTACACGAGCCTGTCAAGTCGTCCGGGCCGTAAGAGCGCAATATCAACCATATCGGGCCGATTCGTTGCGCCGATCACCACCACGTCCTTAAGCTCCTCTAAGCCATCGAGCTCAGTAAGCAGCTGGCTCACTACCCGTTCCGTCACGTGCGAGTCTGAACTCGCCCCTCTTGTCGGTGCTACCGCGTCAAGCTCATCGAACAGGATGATGGTCGGTGAGACCTGCTTGGCGCGCCGAAACGTCTCGCGCACGCCTTTTTCTGACTCGCCAACCCACTTGCTCAACAGCTCGGGCCCCTTTATGCTAATAAAGTTGGCCTCGCTTTCCGTTGCGACCGCCTTGGCTAGGAGCGTCTTTCCTGTGCCTGGTGGTCCGAAGAGCAACACCCCCTTTGGCGGCTTCGTATTGATCGTGCTAAACGCGTCGGCGAATTTTATTGGCCACTCCACGGCCTCTATCAGCTCTTGTTTGGGCGCTTCAAGCCCCCCGACGTCTTGCCATTTCACGTTCGGCGCCTCAACAAACACCTCGCGCATAGCTGATGGCTCGATGTTCTTCTGGACGTTATTGAAGTCTTCCGCGGTGACCTGGAGCTTATCAAGCACATCTTGTGAGATCTCTTGTTCAAGGTCAATCTCGGGAAGGATCTTTCGAAGTGCGTGCATTGCTGCTTCTTTGGATAGGGCGGCGAGGTCAGCACCGACGAAGCCGTGCGTCGTACGGGCAAGGTCCTCCAGGCGCACGTCACCGGCGATGGGCATGCCCCTCGTGTGTACCTGCAATATTTGGAGACGACCAGCCGCATCGGGCACTCCAATTTCGATCTCTCTGTCAAATCGACCGGGCCTCCGGAGCGCGGAATCGATTCCTTCGGGACGATTGGTAGCGGCGATCACCACGACCTCTCCGCGCGCCTCGAGGCCGTCCATTAGCGCGAGCAGCTGGGCGACGACGCGCCGCTCCACCTCCCCCGTCACTTCGCTCCGCTTGGGCGCGATCGCGTCGATCTCGTCTATAAAAATGATCGCAGGAGTATTGTCCGACGCCTCCTTGAACAGCTCCCGGAGGTGCTGTTCGCTCTCCCCGTAAAACTTGCTCATTATCTCCGGGCCGCTGATGTTGATGAAGTATGCGTCCGTCTCATTCGCGACAGCTTTCGCAATGAGTGTCTTTCCCGTGCCCGGTGGGCCGTAGAGTAAGACGCCTTTTGGCGGGTCGATGCCGAGCTTTTGGAATAGCTCTGGGTGCCGTAGCGGCAACTCAATCATTTCTCGAACCAATGCGAGCTCTCGTTTGAGGCCTCCGATATCCTCGTAGGTGACGTGAGAAATCGAACGTTCCGCCGCCACCGTCGGCTTTTCTTTAAGCGTTATTTGAGAGCTCTTCCCGGCGATAACGATGCCGGCTGGCTGGGTGGCGGTGATCACAAAAGTTATCGGATTGCCCAGCATTTCGACCCGAAGGGTCTCGCCCTTCTGCACTGGACGCCCCTCGAGGAATCGCATGAGATAGTCCTCCCCACCGACAATACGCACCGGTTGGGTGGGGGCCAGCGTGATCTTCACGGCCGGATTCGATTTTGCCTTGCTAATGACGACTTTGTCGTCGATGCCCACGTGTGCGTTTCCGCGAATGTTACCATCGATTCTGATGATGCCGAGGCCGCGGTCTTCTGGGTATGCCGGCCACACCACTGCGGCTGCTCTGTTGCGGCCCATAATCTCGATGATGTCGCCACTTACGAGCCCGAGTTGTCGCATGGTATCCATGTCGATTCGGGCGATACCCCTTCCCGCGTCGCGATGATACGCCTCGACGACTTTAAGCGTTACTTCTTCTGTCATTTTTCGATTGTCTCCTATTTCGTGTGCGTGATACGTCTATGAGCTTGTACATTCCTACCTCGCCAGCCAGTACGTCTTGGCATCTATTCTTCTGATTTTCCCTCGTTTTTCGAGGTCGAGTAGGCGCTCTGACAGTACCTGGCCAGGCATCGCGAGCCCTGCTGACAACTGGCGGACAGTCTTCGGCCCGGTTAGCAGCAGCGAAAGGATATCATATTCGATGAAGTCGTGTGATATTCCGTCGATCTTCCTCGCGCCACGTTCCATCACTTCATTCATCAACTCTTGTACCCTTCGCTGGGCGCCCATAAGTTCACGGTTTGCCCTTCTAAGGCTGTCGAGTGTCTCAGCAACGTCGGCTAGACTTCGCGTCTTGAGTTGTATCTCGCCCGTCGGAGTTGAGAACTCAGTGACGCTTGGTTCCTTCTGTCCAGGGTTCGCAGCCTCAACGTCATAGCTGAATGGAGAGATTTGGATCTCAAGCAGCACGTTATCGGCGATGTGGAAGTACTTCCGCCTTCGCTCATCGACAAAGAACTTGATGATGCCACCCCGCTCGAGCATGCTCAGATGGCTGATCACGGCCTTGGGCGCCACGTGAAGTCTTTCCGAAATCTCGGTCACGTAAAAAGGCCGCAGCGAAAGGAGTTTCAAGATATTGCGGCGATTTTCATTGCCGAGAATGTCAAGGAGTGCTGCTTCGTCCATTGCTCTTTCTTGGCGTGCCACGGTCGGAATGGGTCGTAACACTAACTTATAGTTAGTTTCAATTCTATATAAAAGTTAGTCAAATTGGGCGTTGTAAAATAAGTAAGAAAATGTGCCAAAACGAGCGCACTTTTTTAACACGATGCTGACTTTTTTAACATTTTTTGGAGGTTTAAGAAATGAAAATCTGTATTGTACTAGATGAAGAGATGAAAGAATGGTGGGAGATTGCAAAAGAGAGCCTAGAAGCTAATTTTCAAGATGAACATAAAGTGCGCGTTCCCTTCACTGATTCCGAAGTGTTCAAAGGGATACTTAAGGCATGGGAATCTGGAGAAGCAGCCATGATACCTATGCTTTACGTGTTATCATTTAGCGAAGCTGATATTGAAGCGATGAAGATGCGAAAGCAATAAAACAAGCCAATCTCAAGTTTGCTTTGATTTGAGCCATTCTTTTAATAGATGTCCTATCACGTCCTCAGCTTCCGGTAAGTGCATAATTGAGCCCTTATAGGGTCTTTTTCTGTGTATTCTTCGAGATTCAGAAACAGAATGACGACTTTCGCTCCGACTCGTGTAAGCATTTTTAGCGCCCACTTGAGCGTCATAATATTGCGCACAGTGGCTGAATATTTTTAGCTTGCCCTTTTCCACCCATCCGTCGTTTTCAATCTTCTTTATGGCGCGATGCTCGTCTTTGTCGATATCGGGAATGATGGTCTCAAATACTTTCGACAAGTTAGACTAAGACGTAATTTGCGTGAAATAGAAAAGTGCTTCGAATACCTCATTGTTAATCCGTCCATTGTATCGGCTGAAGCAGTAATCGTACCAGCGCTCTTGACTTACGGGGTTGCCGTCTTTATCGAGTTGCCGAACTGTCGCTCTGCCTACGCGTTCTTGTGAAGTTATTGCTTTTCCAAACACATAGTGAATAGTTTTATCGTCTTCGTAATCGATGATGCCAACAGTAACGTCTTCGTCATCGGGTTCGATGCCTTGGAAATCAGTACTGAGCTCAATCTTGGCGAAAGCAGTCATCATGGTTATGAACTTCTTGATTGATTCCGATTCGCGCACTTCGTTGACAGTCATCCCTTCAACCTTTATTTTCTCAAGCCAACGAGCTGCCAACCGGTAGCTGCCATTCTCTTCTCTTGTTACCCTACAAGCGGGAGAACCAAACAAATCGGGCCAATAGTCTAATCTAATTCGCTGAGTTGGTATTAAGTATAATTCCCATCTCATCGTCTCAAACAGACCTACTATTCAGTCTGTTTTCAGTAATAGGCTTCTTTTCACTTTTACTTTTTGCCGCAAGCTTGTGCAACTTAGCAATTCAATTAAAAAAAGAAAAAGAGGTTAACAGCCGAAGAAGCTCGGCTCAATCCCCAACCCAAATATCTCCTGTATCACGACGCATATGTTGTGGCACAGCACCTTTAACAACACCTCATTAACCTGAGCAACCTCAGTTTTGCTTCTGACAGCATCCCCGAACTTACTTTTTATCATATGAAACGTCGTCTCAGCGTTACTCCTCTTGTGGTAGTGCTCTAAGAATTCTTCATTCTTGAACTCGAAGTAGTGGTACATCTTCTTCCACGTCGGCGCGTTCTTCGCTCTTCCAGTGGTTCCCTTTTTGAATGGAATTACGGCACAGCTCCTATCTCATTACGTTGACAAACTGGCGAAGCTACCGACTCTAAATCACGCAATAGCGCTCGCAGAAGATCACAATGCATTTATACGGAAATCGACGTTCACTATTGGGGTGCACTATTTCGATTCAAAACCTCGAAGCCGGGCATGTCCAAGCAGAATGACGAACTGAAGCGCCGTGTATATACGATCTTCCAGCCCGCCCCTGTAGGCGAGGCCCGCATCAGTGCAGCCCGTCGTCGGGATGCGTCCACAGCTACGCGCGTACGCTTCTTTTTGATAGCATTGATTTGGGTGCTCGTATTAGTCGTCATACTAGCCAGCTACAGCGGTATATATCAAAGATATTACGATCTCTTTAACGCAGTGTTTGCCTTTGCAATCGTGGTTTTTACCATCGAACTGCTGCTCCGTGTGTGGTCGTGCACGGTAGATCCGCGGTTCAGAGGGCCGATCAAAGGCAGACTAAAATGCCTGTTTACAACATCCCTGCTCGTAAACCTGCTTGTCATTGTGCCTTTTTATGCCAAACCGTTCCTTCCGGGAGCAGACGTACTCGTAAACGCAGCGATAATTCTCATCATCTTGAAGTTGCTCACGTACTCCAGCACATTCACGTTCGTCACCGATATTCTGAAAGCGAAAAGAAACGAGCTCGCGACTGCGCTGACAATCGACGCGATCTTGCTGATAACGTTCTCAAGTTTCATGTTCATTGTTGAGCATCCCTCAGACCCGCGCGCTTTTTCAAGCATTCCTGCTTCGGCGTGGTGGGCGGCGCAGACCTTGACCACCGTTGGCTACGGCGATCTGATCCCTATAACAGCCCTCGGGAAATTCTTGGCAGTCATTGCAATGTTCTTAGGCATAGCCACGTTTGCCATTCCGATTGCCATTGTCGGCGCCGGATTCACCGAGGCATTCGAAGCACGACGGGGCGGACAAGGGCACACGCAGGCCGCCGATCCGTGTGCGTTGCTGGGTAATTTGGCCGACCTCAAACAGCAAGGAGTCATCACGGAGGAGGAGTTCGCGGCCAAGAAACAGGAGCTTTTGGCCCGACTCTGACCCTATTTGCTCGGATGAGCTGTGCTTTCCGCGACACGCGGACGTTTCGATGTGCCCGCCGCAGCCCGTGCATTACAGCTAAACCAAGCGAGACCAATACGTTTTTCCCGTGCGGACGATATGGTTAGTGAGGGGTGAACTGATGGATATTATCTTTGCAATGGACATTCGGGGCGGAGTCGTCGTAAAAGGCTACAGGGGCGATCGAGAACGATATGAACCTATTGAACGCCACAGTAAGATCTGCACGACATCAGATCCGCTAAATGTCGTTGACGCCATTAAGCCGAGGAGGACGTACATCGCGGATCTCGATCGGATCCTCGGTTTGGGTAGCAACTCACTTATTATCCAACGCATAGGCGCACGCACAAAAACCCTCATCGACATAGGGATCCGGCGGCTCGATGACGTCCGAGAGGCCGAGCGAATCGGTGATGCGGCGATAATTGGCACCGAAACGGGCCGCCTAGACGTGATTCGAGCAGCTCAATCGATGAGGATCGCCGTCAGCATCGACATGAGGGACGGAAGCGCAATGTCCCCTGATCCAGCACTTTCCGGGGATCCTCTTGAGGTTATCGAGAGGATGAACCTCTACAAGATGAGCGAACTGCTCGTGCTGAATATCAATCTGGTGGGAACGAAGCACGGGGTCGACTTTGGTTTCATAGAGAGGGTGATCGACGTTTCAGGACATCCAATTGTTGTCGCTGGCGGAGTAAAGAACAGTGAAGATTTGGATACGCTTGAAGATCTCGGCGCTGCAGGCGTTATTCTTTCGACGGCGATTCACGAAGAGATAATCCCGGTCGATCTCGTCCGATAGAAAGCAAAAAACAAAAAAACGATTAGAGCGGAGCAGCCCGCGCGGTCTCCGCCCTAAAACGCTCTTTACAAAACAGGCAGGTACCGTTCGAGCTCGTACTGGGACACCTGGATACGATAATCATCCCACTCCTTCTTTTTGAGTTGGATGAAACGGTCAAAGACGTGATTGCCGAGTGCGCGTCGCACGAGTTCCGAGTTCTCGGTCTCTTTTATGGCAAGTCCCAAGTTCTCGGGGAGTGAGCCAATGCCGTGTGCATCGAGCTGTTGCGGCGTCATTTTGAAGATGTCCTTCTCGACGGGGTCAGGGAGGTCGTAGCCCTTTTCGATTCCGTCCAGCCCGCTTGCCAGCATTACGGCAAATGTGAGATAGGGATTACAGGCCGGATCGGGGCAACGCAGTTCTACCCTCGTTGCGAGCTCATTCCCAGGCTTATACATTGGCACTCTTATCAGTGCCGATCTATTTCGCCGCGCCCACGAAATGTAAACAGGCGCTTCGTAGCCGGGAACCAGTCGCTTGTATGAGTTCACCCATTGACTCATGACGAGACAGAATTCATTAACGTGTTTCAGCTGCCCAGCGATGAATCCCTTGCCCATGTCTGACAGGTTATACACGTCATTGGGGTCGAAAAATGCATTCTTCTTTCCGCTAAACAGTGATTGGTGCGTGTGCATGCCGCTTCCATTCTCACCGGGTATGGGCTTCGGCATAAACGTAGCATAGTAGCCTGCCCGCAGCGCGATCTCCTTAACGACGAGGCGGTACGTCATGACGCTGTCGGACATTGTCAAAGCGTCCGCGTAGCGCAGATCAATCTCGTGTTGGCTAGGGCCTACCTCGTGGTGACTATACTCGACACGAATGCCCATGTCTTGTAGCGCAAATATCGTGTCTCTCCGAAGATCAGTAGCCTGATCCAAGGGGGTAAGATCGAAGTACCCGCCGGTATCAATGATATCAGCGCATTGATTGTTTGCAAAATAGAAATACTCAAGTTCCGGCCCGATGTTGAATGTGAGGCCTTTCTTCTCTGCTCGCTGGAGATTTCTTTTGAGGACGTACCTGGGATCCCCCTCATAGGGCTTCCCCGACGGTTCAAGCACGTCGCATATGACTCGCGCAACGCCTTTTTCTTTTGGCCGCCACGGCAATATCGCAAAGGTGCTGGGATCCGGCTTCGCAATCATATCCGACTCCTCAATCGTCTGATAGCCGATGATTGAGGACCCATCGAAGCCCATTCCTTCATCGAGAGCCCCTTCGAGCTCGTCTGTTGTGATTGCAAAGCTTTTCAGAGAGCCGAGGATGTCCGTAAACCAGAGTCGAATGAACCTGATGCCATGTTCTTCGACTTGGGCCACAACATAGTCTTTGTCCTTCGTTTCTGCCATGGAAAATCTCCTGTTCCTAATTCTTAGTAGGAAATTACGTTCCGCTTTAGGCAGTAATGAAATATAAGCCTTTCCAACACGCCGCCGATTTACGGAGAAGGCTGATCGCAGCGCTAGGCAGCACACGTGAGCGGTGCTTACAATCGTTGATTAAGGAGCTTTACATCCATGAGAGCTGAGATCGAATGCACCTTCACGGCTATTTCCAGCTCATAAAGTGCCGCCATTGGATTTGCTCCAGCATAATTGTTGATCTCGACAACGTCATTTCCAGCGCAGATTCCGGGCGAACTTTCTTGCATGGGGCTCTCGATCCAGCCGACGATGCCTGCTTTTTTAGCGTCCAAGAGCAGTTCGATGGATTTTTCAGATGCGACAGCCGGCACGGTTCTAACGTTAGCGAGTACGGTGCCTTCTCCGCTCCGTGCTGCAGCCAAAATAGAGGTCATACGTCGTGCGGTGAATATTTGAATCGGATCGAGCGAAGTTCCGCCGTATGAGATGAGGTCAGTGTAGGCGATTGGCTGGCTGTTTTTGATTGCGAGAAGCCCCCCATATTTGATGCTAGACGGGATCCCATGTTTGATCAATATGCCATCGACAGTCATGCTACACATAGTCACGAGTCCTACAGACCCATAAGGAATGAAGACGGCACCAACCTTATCCCCCTCCTCTAGAACACGCACGTACGGGCTAACAGTGTATCCGCTATCTATAGTCTCGGCTGCCGCTTCTATTGCAACATCGAAGTCATTCTTGTCGATAGTCGCGACATTGACTATGATGTCACCATTTCTCAGCTTCAGGTCGAAACTCGTCCGGTAAACCAGCTCGTCGATCTTGGTTATGACAAATCCGACCCGATCTCCAACTATCGCTTCATCCAACTCTTTCAGGCCTTTTTCGGTGATGACTCTCCCTGCGTTACCGATTTTAGTCGTAAAGCCTTTGTAATCAAGCAGCACCAAATAGTGGCGTACGGCGCGTTCTCCTATCGGGTATCCTCGTTGACTTAAGTTTGCGGAGATCATCCTCGCTCCGATAGCCTCATCAGTTTCGTCGAGAATTCGTAGGATTTCGATCAGCTTTCTCTCTGTCTCGATGTTCGTCATGAAAAGGTCGCAGAACACTTACGCGCTGATTTAAGCCATCAGGCCCCCCAGATGCGCTAAAGTGATAAGGAGGGCACCTTATTTGTAGTTTTCCGAGTTAGTTTCAATACCGATAAGCTCCTTGGGATAACTATGGGCTCGTAGGGTAGTGGACTATCCTCTTGGACTTCGGAGCCTTTGTGGAGACATCCAAGAACCTGGGTTCAAATCCCAGCGGGCCCGTCAATCTGCTCTGCAACGAGCAAGCGCTAGGGCTTTCATTAATTCCCGAGGCTCATAACCGGCGCCGGAATTGAACCGCCTCTTTTGATGAACTTTTTTGAGCTAAATGCGCTGACTGGCACCACCGGCGCAGCCCCGAGCAATCCACCAAAATCAATCAAGTCTCCTTCATTTCCTACGGGAATAAGCCGCACGCCCGTCGTTTTGTCGTTGATAACCCCGATCGCGCATTCGTCAGCAATTATTCCCGCGATTGTCTCGGCTGGTGTCGCAGAAGGAATGCACACCATGTCAAGCCCAACCGAACATACAGACGTCATTGCCTCAAGTTTCTCAAGCCCAATGGCACCGACCCTGATTGCTTCAGCCATGCCAGCATCTTCGCTGACCGGTATGAACGCACCACTGAGGCCCCCGATGCGTGAAGACGCCATCGCGCCTCCTTTCTTAACGGCATCAGTAAGCATAGCGAGTGCAGCAGTCGTTCCGGGCGCTCCGCAGCGCTCAAGTCCCATTGCTTCGATGATCTGTGCGACAGAGTCCCCCTTCTGCGGGGTAGGCGCTAACGAAAGGTCGACAATTCCGAAATCAACATTCATTCGTGCTGCTATCTCTTTGCCTACCAACTCCCCCACACGAGTTATCTTGAATGCGGCACGTTTGACAACCTCGGCAAGCTCACCAAGGTCACAATCTCCCATTCGCTCCACTACAGCCCTAATGACGCCTGGACCCGATATACCCACGTTCACGACCGATTCGGGTTCGCCTGGGCCGTGAAAGGCACCGGCCATAAACGGATTATCAGGAGGCGCGTTTGCAAAGGTAACCAAACGGGTGCAAAGCGGCGGATCGATGCGAGCAAGCTCCTTGATTACTCTACCCATTCGCAGCGCGGCCTCGATGTTGATGCCCGCTTTAGTCGTAGCGATGTTCACGGAGGCACACACCTTTTCTGTCGTGCTCAGTGCCTCCGGAATCGAGCTCACGAGTGCCTCAGTCCCGATTGTAAAGCCTTTCTGGACGAGGGCCGAGTAGCCACCGATAAAGTCGACGTTCAACTCGGACGCGGCTTCGTCCATCGCGCGTGCTATCAATGGACCAGATTGAGGATGGACGTCGATCATGGAGCCAATGGGAGTTACCGAGATGCGCTTGTTTACTATCGGCAACGAATACCGCGCCACCGCTCGATCGGCTTCTGAACGCAAATTAGACGCAATAGACACGATCCGATCGTGCACAGCTTGGGCCATTCGTTCAGGGTCGTCTCGCACGCAGCCCATCAAGTTGATGCCCACAGTGACGGTCCGTATATCGAGGTGCTCGTAGAGGAGCATGTCGAGTGTCTCGAGTATTTCATCAGCGCTGAAGATCATAACTTCCCCTTTAGCGTAGCACTATGCGAGCATAGCTACAGCGGGCTTTCGCCGACGATAAACTTAGTCTTTGCGGTGTTTCACGACGTGCACCGGGATTGCCATTCAAGTCACATTCGAGCCACCAAAGCGCCAGTCGCGAGAAGAAAAGCGAACGCTGACTGACGGCGTCCGATTTCGGTTCGGCTGGCGCAAGTTCGCCTTGCAATGTGAGCGATTGCCAATCAATAACTTCGGAAACGCTTTCTAAGGCCGCGTGAGATGCAAAGAAAAAAACGGACCCGGAGGGATTTGAACCCTCGACCACCGGCTTAGAAGGCCGGTGCTATATCCTGACTAAGCCACGGGCCCCTTTTATTCCATGCTAGCAACTCATACTTATAAATGTGTCAAATAGGACGACTAAGCAGCGGGTCGCTTTCAGCAGCAGCACTCCGGCCTCTGAAGCATCTGTCGTAGCGCAACAGACAATGAAAAAAGCACCGGCATCTGCGCTCCACACGGATGCCTTCGTCCTCCACGTATCGCAGGCGTTTTCGTGTGGGTCGCAACTTGCACGGAGCCGAGCCCAGTTTAAGCTCAGATCAGTTCATCGGCCTTCATAGTAGCACACTTCGGCGATCTCGACTGCGATGATCTTGCCTGGACCCTCGTCCTCAATGCCACGCAGCCGGCACGTGTGTTCGCGCAGCTCGAGCTGAACCCGGGCCGACATAACCTCACGTTCTTCATAGAAGTCGCCTACCCGGTGTGAGACTTTTTGCATGGAAATGGTTTTGTTGCGCACGCGCGCTAAAACCCCAGTCGTGCCGATCGCAAGGTCGTGCCGACTCGTGTCCGTCACAAACACTTCGTCACCAACGTCAGCCGCAAAAACAATTGGGATGTTATGAGCACTGCGCAACTCAAACGTTCTAACGCGCTTTATCTCGAAGTCGTCGATTGACTCTTTTGATATACCGGTCAAAGCTAGATGTCTCATATGCTCACCCGTACATGACCTGAGTTGGCCCCTTCGTTTCGGCCTGTTCTGCCCCTTGAACCTGTTCAGCAAGCTTGTGTAGCTCTGTTTCGATCTGGTCCGCTTCCTCAACCAGCTTATGCGTGCTGATGTTCAAGTTCAATACGTTGCTTACCACGTCGATGACGCGAGCTGCTGCGCGTGGATCAGGAGTGGGACCTTGGGTTTCTCCCAAGAGGCAAAGTGCCGGGAGCTTGTTAACATGACTCTCATTCATTATACTTCCGGCGATACCCGAGATGCTTCCCGTCACCAAGGTCTCGGTTTTGTCCTTCACGAGAGCGAGTTGTTCGGCGCCAGTCGCGGCGGCATAAACGGTGCGTTCTTCGCGCATCGTGGCGATACCGGCGATCGGTATGTTGAGTTTTGCGTTCAAGCTCTGAGCCCAGCCAGTAACTGATTTCCCTATGTCATAAGCAATCATTGGGTGAATGAGGATATCCGATAGCACCACGAGGAAGTTGTTTTGAGGATCCTCGTAGATTCTGACTGGGGCGTACGTGAGTCCATCAAAGAGCACCGTAATGGGCGGAAATAGGCGAGATTCGATAGTTCCTATCTGCTTCATTTTGAGCTCGGATGCTATTTGTGTGGCCACGATGTTGCCAACGAGGCCGATTCCTGGGAACCCCTCGAGGATTACGGGGTTCTTTGAGCTCACCTCTTCTTCAATAATCATGTTAACGTATTCGTTATCAGTCGTTCCGGCTTTCATAATGTATCAGCGTCCATAATTACTCACTTTCTAAATAATGACCCATTACTAAGTAAATACTTTATCTAACCATTCCACGACTCTTCTCTTGATCTCAGAACGGCGCCTTGGATAATCGCGTCCGTTGCGGAGCGCATATAAACAATGTGCCGCAAAGAACGTATAGGTCTCATAGCCCACAGGTCGTGGCTGCAATTCAAGAATATGCGTTCAAGCGAGGATTCAAGAAGGATGCCAATCAGCGGGTTGTCGAAGCACTCAGAGTGTGCTTTGGCATCGATATCAACGTGCGCGACGAAGAGTACCGCTTAAGCTACGGGGCACTGCAAAAGATTACGATACGTGTGGCCGACACGTTGCTCGTCGATACCGAATCTAGTACCAGCGTTCCCGAAGCGGTAATGATCGATACGAATGCGCGGTTCCGCTGTTTTCTGGAAAAAGCAACCGGATACACAGCAAAACAGCGTGCAAAAAAGGCTCAAGAAGCAGTAAAACGCGCCAAAGAGGGTTAATCTGCTCTCCAGCTCTACCCTACTCGACGTAGATTGCCGGTTTCATGGGAAGTGCTCGCCTCGCGCGATTCGCAGGATCGTACGCGTTATCGTTTTCTGCGCAGACATACACGTGTTTTCCAAATTTTCGCGTCATGTAGTCCTTAGCGGCGAGAAGAACGTCTGATTCGGCCTTGAAGTCCAGCGCGTCGGCAGATGGAGCCTCGTGAGCGAGCGATTTGGCAAGATCGGGTGCGATACGAGCGATTTCTTTTACATAGATACGCAAGAGGGGATCGTCTTTGGCTCGGGCAATGATGTTCTTGATCGACGGATCATCAAGGCCGCGCGCGACGGCGTAGAGGGTGTATTTCCACTGAGCCGGAAGGTAGATAAAAATTGATTCAGTTTCCCGCTTTATTGCGGCTTGTATGTTTGAGATGTCACTGATCACTCCATCTAAAACGCCCTTTTGCGGAAGTGTTTCGGCATAAAGATCGTCGTACAGCGGGAATTCTGCGAGGGAAATATACCCAGACTTCTGCATTCTCTCCCACAGCTCCTCAGCAATGTGAGGCACAACAGGCGCTAGCACCCGGAGCCATATATCGATGATGTCCCAGAGCGTGCGACGCTTCTCGTTGCCGTCCAAAATCATCGATTTATACTCTTCAACCCGGTTTAAGTGCTCAAAAAACGCTTCAGTGACGTACTTTCTGTACGAAAATTGATGTGCGGATTCAGACGTTTTTGATACCATAGCCTTAGTCGCTGCTAGTATCCATCGACTCGCAAAGGAAAGCTGCCCATTGTATTCCGGCCTCGCCGCTTCGACATCCCTCTTCGTTGCGATCCAAAACCTCAGAAGCCTCTTTTTGACCGTGTCGACTTCTTTTTCCCTCCAGTCAACGGTTGAATTCAGATCGGCAATGGACACTAGACAGAGCCGCACGAGGTCCGCGCTATAAACCTCCGGAACCGTCGCAATGGGAATTACGTTGCCCTTGCTTTTCGACATCTTCACCCCTTCGCGAACGAGAAGCTCGTTGAGAGTCACGATCTTTGGCCAGCACGTCTCCGGAAACAGTATCGCGTGATGGAACAAAAAGAAGCTCAAGTGATTGGATATGTGGGCGACGGCAGTGTGCCGATGATCGTTCGGGTACCAGTATATGAAATCCTTTCGTGCAGCTCTGATCACCGTCTCCGGCAAACCTGTTTGCTGGCAGACGTCCGCAACGTCGCCCTCGCCCAGGAAAACGTGGTCAAAGAAGGCGGGCGTTAGCCGCTCAGGGTCACACTCGCGTATATGCTTGATGACGGTATAGAGCGCCATGTAGATAACGGAATCAGAAAGCGGCTCAATTATCCAGTGCTCGGTTGAGAAGGGAAATTCCGTCCCAAGCCCTCTACGCCGAACGCACGGTCGCTGATCGAGCCACTCAAACGTCTGGACGAACTGTGTTCGGTATGTCTCTGGTACGATTTCAAGCTGGTCAAGCAATTCGAATGCCTTTTCTTTCCAGTGAGGGTCTCCATAGTTGAGGAAGTACTGGCCAGGCTCTACGGCGACAACCACCCGGCCGCCGCATCGACAGAGCCCTTTTGTTGAGGTCTCATAAATGCTCGACGCGGCATTTCGACTATTGAGGAATTCAACGACATCCTGCTTGACGTCGCGCACTAGCCTGCCATCAAATTGCTCGGCAGTTTGCTTAAGAATCCCGGTATAAAATTCCTCCCTGTAAAGTATGTTGGTAATATGGCTCAGCGTCTTGTCGTCGTGTTGAGATCGAACGCCGTAACGTTCGCATAGCTCTGCTGCGGGAAAATCCCCGTACCCGTCGATTTTGACGAGAGATATCGGCTGTATAGCTTGAATGTCGCTGCTTAACGATGAGATATCAACGTCTAAATCCGTGCTCCCTTGCTGCTTTAGGTCATTCAGCGCTGCCCAATCATAGGGGGCGTGAGCGGGGACACTCATGACGATTCCGGTACCGTGATCAGAATCGACGAAAGACGCCGGAAGAATAGGTATTTTACGCCCCAGAGGGCTGACGCAATGAGCTCCGAGGAGTGACGCGCCCTGGAACTCCTCAATGATAGTGACCTCCCGCTGCTGATAGCGCAACTTGGTGGCGCTTTGGTGGGAAATGATCCACGTCTCACCATCGACGTAGGCTTTGACGTAGGTCGCGTTTGGCGCAACCCAGAGATTTGTTACCGCAAAAACTGTTTCTGGGCGCAGCGTGGCCGTGACGACATAAGCTTCGTCTAAAGAGAACTTGATCCCGACGTAGTCGTCGATTGATATCTTCTCAACATCGCCGCCGGCGATATCGTCTTCCCCGACGGCGTTTTGATCGATCGTGCAGAAGAGCACTGGGTGTTGTCCGCGCACGATCAGCCCGAGCTCCATCAGCTTGCCGTACTGCCATCGAATAAACTGGTTGTAGACGAGGTCGCCGGTGGTAAACTGCCGGGACCAGTCGATCGAGAAGCCCATCTTCTTGAAATCCGGCGCGATCTTAGCTGCAAAGTAGTTCGCGATATTCCAAGGATCCACAAATGAGTTGACGATCTGCTCAACGTGCGACTCGTCGTCGTCATAGAGGCGAACGTAGTTCTTATAAAGCGTTATCGTCGCGTTTTCGCAACGCTCTATGCACGAGCTAATAGCGAGGATGGGCGTCCCTGTGATGTGCCACGCCATCGGCCACAGGACGTTGTGGCCGTTCATTCGCATGAACCGAGCGTGGATATCAGCAAGGTTATAGGTCCGCGTATGGCCTATATGCTGGGGTCCGCTCGTGTACGGATACGGCGTCGTTAAGAAGTACTTCTTCGGCCCTGCGCTTGTTGGTTCAAATATCTTGTCGCGAAACCAACGATCCTGCCACTTCTTCTCAATTGCTCGAATTTCAGCAAGTTCAGAAGTTACCACTTGCACTTCCTGCGGCGAGTCGCAACGATTAGAAAATAGTTATTTGAACAAGCGACCTGATCGGAACGTTCTGGACTTGATCAATCCCTTTCTTGTTAATAAGAACCGCTACGGATAGCGGCGTTGCTTTCATATCTTTGATGCTCTCTATGATTTCAATCGCCGTGCTTCCAGTGGTGATTACATCATCGACTATCGCACAGCTTTTTCCCGCGATATCAGCGAAGTTTTGACTAAATGAGCCCTTAACGCCGCCATTTTCAGATCCCTTTTGTTTTTGTGGAACAAACACTGCGAGCTCTGCTCCGATTTCATCGGCGACAAGCGTCGCAAGAGGTAGTCCACTCAGCGCGACGCCGATTACTACGTCAGGATCACCCGTCTCCAAGATCATGTCGACCAACGCGAGCGAGACGAATCTGAGCCTCTCTGCTTTTTGCCCAATCTCGCTCCAGTTTACGTATATGTCCTTTGGCACGGGCTCTTGTGAACTCTTGGAGCGGGTGAGAAGCCACGTTGCCGTTTCTCGTGATATGTTCAGTTCGTCGGCTATCTCTCCGGAACGCAACCCTTTCTCGCGTAGTTCCTGCGCTTTGTTTATGAGATCCTTCAAATCGTTCATATTCTGACCCTTCCACCTGTCAAAGTTACCTCTTCACCGGCTTAACTCTCACCTCAGATCCGCAGACAGGACAGATTGTTTCCGTTTCATACAACCGACCACATCCGACACATCTGCGTCTCCATTTCAGCACGCGTTTGATGCGTGCCTGCTGGATCGGCTGCGTCTCTATCCCGAGGCGCGCCGCGACATTTTGAATGGAATAATCATCCGTAACCAGCGTGCCGCTTACTTCAAGTGCCTTCGCCAGCAAGTCAATATCGGCTTGAGACAGCCTAAGATGGTCACCCGTCGACTTAGCCTTTTCCGTGACAACGTCTATTGCTTTTTTCAACGGCTCTTCGATTTTCAGGCCCTCCTTTAGAAACTCTTGCAGTACTACTGTCGCTTGAGAGCTCTTCAACTCGCGGGTTACCTCAGGAACTGTGTACATAGAGCCAACGACGTGAACTCCATAAATAAACACTGGAGCGTCAAGCACGTACGTTTTAGACATCAGCCGTGCATATGTGATTGATTCAATATGGATTTTTTCTAGCATATAGTCACTCAAGGCGAGTTCCCCAGCTAGCATAGGTGGCTTTATTTGATTTCGTGGGCGGCAGCGGCATACCCTCGCCTGCGCGCCGCGATCTCTGTAGCATCTAGCCTTTCAGGCGGCACATCTGGCAACGCTGCATCTGTTGCTGGTTAACGTTCAGAAGGGCTGTTCAGTCCTCTCCGGGCCGGAGAAAGGTTTTTATTATCGCTGAGTGCTCTATCAATGAATACTAAATAGAGGTGCACTCAATGACGAACCTGCCAGAAAAGGTAGTCAACAACTTTAGCGCTGTGAAGACTGTAGTATTCGCAACCGTGAGCGACGCCGGTATACCGAACGTTGTACCCAATCAATTCGTCATCGTAAAAGACCCCGAAACAATTCTCGTCGGCGACAACTTTTGGCACAAAACTGCTGACAACCTGAAGAAGCCAAATTGTACCGTAGCCATTACATTGTGGGGGGTTATGAAGGCTATCAACTCAAGGGCACAGCAAACTATGTGACTGAAGGACCTGACTACGAGATGATGAAACAGAAGATCAAGAGCCGAAATGAAAAACTGCCTGCAAAGGGCTGTGCGATACTAAAGGTAACAGAAGTCTACGACCTCGCTCCAGGGCCAAACGCAGGAAAAAGAATCGCATAGCCGGCAAACCCCCAACTAACAGCAGTTGCGGCAGTTTTCAAAGCTGTGCAACGATCGTTAGGTAGGGCCCTTCAATAACTCGTTGCTCAGGGCCGGGAGCTGGAGATGCTAAAGGTTAAAGAATGGCAGCAGATATATTGACTCTTTTTTCACAGTTCGGCCTCAAAAAAGAAGCCGGGGAGGTTTACCTTCATCTGCTACAGACCGGACGACGAACTGCAGTTGAAGTAGCCGAATCGCTTCATCTCACTAGTCACGGTGCTAACAAGGTCCTGCTAGAGCTTTCGAAACAAGGACTCGCTAAGCGTATATCGACCAATCCGGAAACATTCGTCGCTGCATATCCGTCCTCCTTGCTAAATCCTGCTATTAGTAAAGAGGCCGCGAAGTTACAGGACCTCAGCGAGGCGCGAAATACGCTGCTCGAGCTGTGGGACGTTGAGCGCACAAAAGCGCAAGGCCTACCTATCGAATGGTGTCCGATCGAAGAGGGTTTTATCGTTCTGTACGACAAAGACGACATTATCGACCGGCGTCTCGAGACCTTCCACGCCACAGAAAAAAGGCTCTGGATCATCTCTACCGAGTTTTGGCTCCTTCGATGGGACAAAGTGCTTTGCGACTATTTTGTCGGTGATGAGGACAAATGCAGGATCGAAGATCTAAGGATCCTAGTTCCGATTACGCCAAACAATATCGATGCAGTAAAGCAGCTTTCTAAGTGCTTCAAGATACGACACTCACCTATGATGAGCAATTTCGCGGTCGTTATTTCAGACTGCAAAGAGGCGATGTATACGGGCGTAACAAAGGATCTCGACGAGTTAGAGCGAGTCGAACTAACCCCGTCGCTGTGGTCGAACAACAGCGGATTTATTGAAATCCAGAGTTCCCTGTTTCAATCACTCTGGGACAGAGGGATAGACGCCCGTTTGAGGATACAAGAGATAGAGACGGGTAAGCCCATCGAGATCACGCGCGTCATTACTGACTACCAGGAGATCGTACAAGACTTCGCGTCGCTTATAAACACTGCCCAAAAAGAGATATTCTTGTGGGGCAGAAGCGAGGCTTTGCCGATTCTCGCACCACTCATCCCAAAGGATGCGCGACAACGAGGTATTGACGTGATTGTAATGGCCGAGATTAACAAGGATAATCTGCAAGCGGCACAAGAAATCGCGAAACGTGCCGATGTGCGCCATATCCCTCAGATTGTGCATAGCACGGGGGTAATCATCGATCAGCAAGTAATGCAAGTGTTGCTTTATTCATTTAGTGATAAGGGCGCAGAGCTCTATAATTCAATTTATACGAATACAAGGAGCTTCGTTGAAACGCAGCACTCGATGATGGAAGACATGTGGGACTCAGGAATCGAGCTGCGGTACAGAGAACAAGAGCTGACGGCAGGACGAGTGGTGCAGACGATCCAAGTCATAAAGAAGAGGGAGGACGTCTACAAAGCTTTCTACGAGATGCTCGACAGATCGAAAAATGAATTCAACGTGATACAAACTCGTATGGGGGTAAAACGGCTCTATAATTTGATCAAGGATAGAGAGATGCCTAAGATTACGTATCGTTTGCTGGCACCTATTGAAAGCGTCAACATCGAAGAAGCGCGTCTGCTTACGAAGTATTTTGAAATTCGGCATCTTGAATCGGAGACTGGGGCAGCAATTTTTATATCCGATGATGACAAGCTGCTCGGAACGAGTTATATTTACGACACCGGCGACATAGATAATGTGATATACAAGTCAGCCTTCAGAACGGACATTTCTGAATTCATTTTTATCGAAAAGGAGCTCTTCAACAGCTTCTGGTACAACGCGACGCCACTAAATATTAGAGAGCAGGAGCTCCCGATTGACGTGGTAAAAGGTGTGATCGACGCGGGGAAGCCCGAAAAGCGACCTGCAAGACGCTAATTTTGACAACGGCCCGTACAGCGTATCTGCTTCTGAAAAGTTCAGCTAACATCAGGTAGCTGCCCAACGCTCTGACGCCGATCATGTACCCTAGATTTTCTGAAAATACTAGGGAAAACTGTGGACGCCGTGGGCCGTTCTACTCACTGCTCTTTGGAGTCTACCTTGTTGAGCGCGTATTCTGATTTAAAGATGCTCAAAGGAACATTTTTTATATATAACACGACGTCAATATGTGGAGGGTGTCATCATGACGCGTGGAGTATTGCACAAAGACGTTTCGACGCTTAGCGGGGTCAACGTAGGAAAGGTAAGAGATGTTCTGATTAACTGGGATAATAAGGAAATTTCATTAGATGTCTCAAAAGGCTTACTCAAAGGAGAAACAATTGTTCCGTGGTCGAAAATCATAAGCGTTGGCGATATCATTATAGTTTCTGATGATTTAGCCCCTGAAGGCAGTAAGTGAGCGCCCTCAATGCGTTGCACTCGCTGCAGGGTTCCCTTATAATTAAACTATCATTTCACGTATTTCTCTCGATTTGACCGTTCTCTCACGAACGACTCGTATCAAACGCTCGTCTAGTAGCCAATGAAAGGTTTTGCCGTTGTGTTCGACTGCGCGGGTACACTTCTCGAGAAATATCGCGTAGCGAAGGATGTTGACCAAGGCACGCTCTTGCATCAGATAGTATCCCTCAGTTTCATCGGGACGCGGCTGGACTACGTGCTTGCTGTGTTTCAGCTGGACGTTCCCAAGGACTTAGAAGGCGTGCCCACTGACTTGTCCATCGCGGATTTCTTGGACATCTACAACGTAGATCTTGTAGTTGTTTGCGCAAACGTCCCGGTTGCTAAAACAACGGTGTTGCGCGCCGTTGCGCGTGATGCGAAGAGCCGAGTCAAGGATCTACTCGATGTAGTCGATGAAGTCAGAAAAAGTTGCAGCGCGTCGTACTTCACCGGCACTGCGGCCATCGTCGATATTGAACAAGGCAATATCCCGTACGTTCTTGCCACCTGCGGAGAACTCTTCGAATCGGCCCGTCCCGTTATTGATGAGCTCAAACGTATTGGGGGTGACATCTACGTAGCCTCGGGTGATGCGAAAAACACCCTTTATGCACTGGCTGACCGCATCGGTATTCCGTACGAGAATGTCAGAGACATCGCAACTCCGGGCGCAAAAGAGCAACTGGTCCACGAACTTAAGGAAGAATACCGTTTCGTTGTAATGGTCGGCGATGGGATAAACGATATCCCCGCGCTGAGGGCCGCGGACCTTGGAGTTTTAACGATACAACAGAAAGAGGAACGTCCCGCAACGCTCTACGAAGCAGCCGATCTCGTAATAAAAGATATAGCGCTCTTACCTGGCATATTAAAAAACATTATTACAAATAACAGTTATAATGGTACGGGGTCGAAGGAGGCAACACGTTAATGGCCGTCTTGATAGAAGTCGAAAACTTAGTCAAAACATTCGGCGAATTTGAGATATTAAAAGGCATCAATTTCACCCTTGACGAGGGCGAGGTACTTGGAATCATAGGCAAGAGCGGGGCCGGAAAAACCGTCTTACTGCACGCCATACGAGGTTTGAAAGAGTACAAGCCAACCAGTGGCAAAATCTATTACAACGTCGCGTATTGTCGAAACTGTCGACACGTCGACGTACCCAGTCGAGTCGAAAGACCTTGTCCTATATGTGCTGGCAAGATGCAGTTCTACCGAGTCGACGCGTGGGCAGACGAAGAGAGCGATTTGCAACGGGACGTTAGAAGCCGCGTTGCGATAATGCTACAGCGCACTTTCGCCCTTTACGGAGACGAGCGCGCGATAGAAAACGTCATGAGGAGCTTCACAGAACGCGGGTACGGCGATTCTGAAGCAATTTATAAAGCATCTGAACTTATCGATCAGGTAAAGTTATCACATCGAATGATGCACATGGCGCGCGATCTCAGCGGCGGAGAGAAACAGCGGGTTGTTTTAGCACGCCAACTCGCAAGATCGCCGATCATCTTACTCGCTGATGAGCCCACCGGTACCCTAGACCGGAAGACAGCAGAAATTATCCACAAAATAATCCAACACGAAGCCAAAACGAACGACATGGCTGTGCTGGTCACCTCGCACCTTCCTGAAGACATTGAATCGATAGCTGACAGAGCGATACTGCTTGATGACGGGAGGGTAACAAAGGAAGGCGCCCCGAAAGAAGTTATCGATGAGTTTTTGAGCACCGTCGGGGAAATAAAGAAACACGAGGTCGCCTCTGGCGAGACGATAGTGAAAGTGACGGAGCTTGAAAAGAAATACGTGACACTCGACCGCGGCGTAATCAGAGCCGTCAGCGACGTGTCATTTAATATCCAAGAGGGGGAAGTCTTTGGCCTCATCGGATTAAGCGGGGCCGGAAAAACAAGCGTATCTAAGATCATCGCAGGTGTGCTCGAGCCGACGAACGGCGAGGTGCAGGTGCGCATCGGCGACGATTGGGTGGACATGACTATGCCTGGTCCCGACAACAGAGGAAGAGCGAAGCCGTATATTGGCGTACTCTACCAGGAATATGACCTTTACCCGTTCCGCGACGTTTTGGATAACCTGACGAGTAGCATAGGCTTGGAACTTCCCGCTGAACTTTCAGAACACAAAGCAGTACAAACTTTGATTGCTGCCGGCTTTAGTGAGTCGACGAGTGAGAGCATCCTTGCTAAGGCGCCGGATGAGCTGAGTCAAGGAGAGCGGCATCGGGTGGCTCTCGCGCAGGTTCTGATTCGAGAGCCCAACCTCGTTATACTCGACGAGCCCACGGGAACGATGGATCCAATCACCAAGAAAGACGTGTCAAACTCAATTCTGACTGCGCGCGCGGAAATCGGCGAGACGTTTATGATCGTATCGCACGATCTCGACTTCGTTCGAGAGGTCTGCGATCGGGCCGCGCTGATGCGCGGGGGCAAGATTATCTCCATCGGACCGACCGCGCAAGTGCTTGACGTTCTGACGGAGCAGGAGAAAGCGGCCACCTGACGGACGCATAATAGGCATGGACGCCAAATTTATCGTTCTTGACGGGAAACAGGTTGTGCTCGATCGTGCAACCGGCACGCTTCGCGATGCATTTGAACTCACAAATACCCCCTACCGCGACGGCCTGCTTGTGGGCATTATAAAGGGGAGAAAAACGCAAAAACTGGACGTCATCAAGGAATATGCGGTTTACACAAACAAAGGCGAGATCAGAATTGAGGTCGATGAACCGAGCCGGCGCCTTTGGCTGCGCACTTATAAAATATTTGTTGGGACCAAGGTCCACTGGTCCCAGCCCCAGATAGTATCGGCTGGCCCAGTTCCAAGCGACCTTGAGGTCGATCGTGGTGAACGAGAATACGAGCGCTGGGATATCACATACAGCCTTGGCGGGTTTGATCAAACAAATACCTACCTTTCGTTTATGAAAAAGAGGCATACGGCCTCGTATGGAACAAACGCCATCGTTGGAAAAGCAGTCGCAGGCAGAAATGTCCTCGAAAAGCTCGAGAATGGAGATGAAATTCAAAGAATCGAGCCGATTGAGCGACTCGAATATATCACCGACAAGTTCACGACGTCTGACTTTGACATCGAACTTGAAGATGGAATGGAAGTCCATACCTACTTCAGGGCAACGCTTTCAAGAGATGCGTCTGAGGGCGTAGAACACTTTTTGGCCCTTGCCAAGGACGGCTACTATCAAGTGGATGCAATGACAAACACCTATGTCGTGTCCACGCGCTTACACGGGCGATCGTGCCCCTTTGAAATGCTCGATGCGAGGAGCGAGGGAGCAATCACCGTCCGTACGTCTGGAAACGACTATGGCAACGTATTCATTTACAAAAGAGATGCGCCCTCAAATTCCAGCCATTCGGTCATCGGCTATGTAAGCGAGGGGCTAGAGCTCGTCAAAATCGCGACGCCAGGGCAGAGATTGCGCGTGTATACCGACCCTACCCGCATCATGTTGCTGGGCTTGCCCGTCGCGGCGATAGATAAGGAGGTCAATCGATTAGGCGTTTCTCTTGAACGCGAAGGGTATGATGGCGAAGACGGCGTCGTTGTGCATCAATCACCACTCAACACGGTCGACATTCTCAAAGCTAGAAGTGTGAAAACCTTTGCAGTCCCTCACGATAAGCTTGTAAAAATTGAGCTTTATGAAGATCGTGCTCCTAAGACGGTAGCGTTCGTGAGAACGGTTACGGGTTTGAGAGATAATCCCGTAGGCTCGTTGCAAGCTTACGTAAAATATGGTAAGACGATCATGTTCCGCGCGCAGGGCGCGGAGAAGTTCGACATTGTGCCGGAAAACACGCCGACGACAAAAGTGAGCACCGCTGAAATCGGTGTTTCAAATCGCTCCTCCAAGTACGCTGGACTAATCGGCGTCCGACTTGAAGATAACGAAAAGTACGGACCGACCGGTGAGCGGTTCAACAGCACCAATATTGTTGGGAGGATACTGCACACACGACCCCTTCAAAACGTGCGTGAAAATGAGATGATATACGTTCACGAAGCTCTGTGATTTATATTTCTCGATAATTATAATATTAACCGCTGACATATTTACGTTATGAAACGAGTGGTGCAATGGCATCGGATGAGATTACAAAAATGGTCGTTCTTGCGGAATCAAGCCCCATTTTGCCCAGCGAGCTGGCGCTAAGGGCTTATGAATTATCGACGGACGCCGTGGTGAAGGAGACGTGTTACGGGCTCATTGTTACGGGCTCAGAGCAAGCGGTCAATGAAACCATAGAAGAGCTGAGGAAACTGGACCCATCCGGGATTTTCGTCAAGGACCGCGGGTTCCCGCCAGGCGATTCAAGAAGATGTCGCGCTGTTAGGGGGGGCGGTCCACGACCAGGCTTCCACCAGCTCGAGAAGGAATCTGCGATTCTTCCGAGCATATCGTATGGATTAGAGACCATCGAAGACCCACTGGACGTTAAACAACAAAAAAAGCGCGACAAGCTCAAGATCGACCGCTTCATCGAGATCATTGAAGAGCAGTCAAAAGAGGATGTCAATGGCTAAAATACTCATATTTCCGTCAAACAGTCTGATTCTATCTGACCTGGTCGCGCGATTCGGTCACGAGCCGCTTACGCTGATGCGCGTCATACGAAAGAAAATAACAGAAGTGGGAATAGATAGCCCACCGATTAACGTCACGCCAGAAGACCCTAAGAAGGGACTCAAGTATGCGGCGGTCGACGTCCCTTCTGGTGTGCGCGGGCGGATGGCACTTCTTGACCCCCTGATAGAAGAGGCTGAAGCCGCTATCATCGTTCACGAGGCCGATTACTCATTTGGATGTATGGGGTGCGCCCGAACGAATGAACTAGTCAAGTACATCGTTCGTAACAAGGATATCCCCCGCTTAGAACTCGTCTACCCGACGAACGACGATGAGGCGCGTGTATTCGTACGAAAGATCCGCGACTTCTGCGAGTCCCTGACGCACAAAGCGGAGGTAATCGCGTGACGCGAAAAATCAGAATAGCGCACCTCTCCTGTGGCTCCGAATACAGTGGGATCCAAAAAGAAATTGAAAATGCTGTCGCGTCCGTGAATGCTGAGCTAGTCTATCCAGAAGTAGATACCGACACGATTAAGGACGCGGTAAGCGAGTGGGGACTAGAAGTCGCCAGCCCTGATTTACAGCTTATGATAGCGCGGGCCAAATCTATAGTGGATGGTGGCTTCCCGGTCGACGCGGTATTTATAACTACGTGCTTTCGATGCGCTGAAGGTGCAATAACGCGAAGCGAATTGCGACGCTATATCCATGAGCGTGCCAATTTGCCAGTTATCAGCTACTCGTTCACCGAACGGACTAGTGCAGGAACACTCCTTACGCGGATGGAAGCTCTCGTAACCACCGCGCTGAGAAGAACTCTTCTCGCGCGCGAAAAACAGACGGGATTAACCGCCGGCATCGATTCAGGATCGACAACCACAAAAGCCGTGGTAATGCGAGATAACGAGATAATTGGAGTTGGCTGGGTCGAAACCACCGAAGTATTGAAGAGTGCCGAACTTGCGTATGCGACAGCGCTGAAGATGGCACGAGTGGACGAATCTGAAATTCAGGCGCTCGGGACTACGGGTTACGGTCGCTTGCTCGTCGGAGAGGCGATGAAGGCTGCGCTCGTTCAAGAAGAGCTCACCGTAAACTCGAAGGGTGCCGTTTATCTCGCAGAGAAACAGAAAGGGCCTGCGACGGTCATCGACATTGGCGGCATGGATAACAAGGCTATTTCGGTCATAGATGGCATTCCCGGCGGCTTCACCATGGGCGGAATTTGTGCCGGAGCTTCAGGTCGTTTTCTCGATATGACCGCACGTCGATTGGGAGTCGACATCAGTGAATTGGGGCCCTTGGCGTCCAAAGGAGACCATAACCGTTTGACAATGAACAGCTACTGTTACGTTTTCGGAACGCAAAGCCTTGTCAACGCACTCTCGCTCGGAGCTAGCAAAGAAGACGTTGCAAGTGCGGCCTGTTACAGTGTCGCAGAACAGGTCTTCGAACAGCAGCTTCAAGAGTTAGAAATTGTAGCTCCCGTCATCATGGTCGGTGGAACCTCGCTCATCAGCGGTCTGGTAGAAGCAATGCAAGACGTGCTCAGAATGAGCGTTGTGGTGCCTAGATATTCACAATACATCGGCGCAGTCGGATCTGCGCTGCTCGCTAGCGGGTTTATAGAATGATGCCACGTATGAAGCAAAACTTGGCCGGGCGTCGCGCGAGCCACGAAAGGGATTGCATACGATATGATCAATTCTGAAAAAGTGGCGGTAGAGTCTCCTGACAAGGAGGGGGCCCGCTTGATCGAAGAATTGACGTCTGACATCTTGTCTGACCTGGACGTCGCCCACTCGCTGTACAACATCAGAATCTTCATCGATCCCGACGAACCCGTGTTCATCTTATATGGTAAGCTTGCGATCTCACTTCCGGATATAAAGATTTCCGACGTCGCTACGATGACGCATACCGACGACGGGCTGAAGTTAGATATCAAGAACGAACGGTACGTCAACGATCTGCTCGATAAACTCGTTGAGCGTTACGGGAAGGCCAACATTTTGCAGCTCGATCGGTACACCGTGCTTGTCGCGACCGACGACGATATTCCCGACGAAACCATCTACGAGCCCACGACGGAGCTGAAGCGCAAAGTCATCGATTCAATACGGCGCGTCGCGCCCGAAGGCTACAGGATCATAAAGCACGATATTACAGATGACTACGTCCTGTTCATAGCGTCTGAGGAGCCGATCAAACAAGAATGGATAAACCAGGGACGCAGGTTGCTCAAAGAGGCGGGACTATAGGATGTTAGAACCTCTCATGTACACTGGTGGCGTTTACCGACACGACGAGTTGATGGAGCTGGTTGAGGACCTCGGCGGCCACCTTCTGCAAAAGAACGTCATGCAGCTCGAAGTCGTGCTCTTGATACTCGTCCCAGCTGACGATATAAGCGAGGTAGAGCAAAAAGCGGCCGAGCTCTTAGGAACGATCACTAGAGCACCCCTCATAGGCACCGAAATCGCCGTGGTCGCGCCGAGTCTCGCCTATCACCACATGCCCCATCCGACGTGCGATATCGCGGAGTATCTCCGAAGAAATGGAGCAAAGACGAATATCATTGGCCTGGCTCGAGGAGTGGGACGGCGCGCGGCACAGCTGACGAAGAGCGAGCGCGGGCTGATAAATGAGCACGATTTGGCGTTGTTTATTCTTGGGGATTTCCTAAGTTGCATAACAGACGTCAAATATCAGCTCTATGAGGATCTCGACGTTCCCATAATAGTAACTGGAGGCCCGGAATGCGACGCAGTTCCCTACGCGTATGCATACATCGGGGGAATAGGCCGACGCGCTAAAGGGTTTCACCGGGAATCTGAGTTCGCAATCCTGGATAGCATCGTCGGAATGATTGGCAAAGCTCTGGATGAGCGACGCGAAGAGCTTGAAAAGGATCCACTATCGGTCAGCCCGTTCCGCCTCATGGACGAGATCACTCAACAAATTCCACAAGTTGGTGAAAGCCTCTCTCCCACGCCGATCACGATGCATTTAGACGGCATGCGGATTAAGCTTCCTTACGACGAGTACTACGAAAGGATACGGAATGTGAAATTCATTGAAGGCCCGACCCTCTCAGACGTGGCGGAAGTCAGACCTTCGTTTATGCGTGAATATCTTATCTTGAAAATCAAAACGAAATCGGTCGCGGGATTTGCTCTGTAGTAGTAGCCCCTCGCTTGCCAAACCCGACGCAAGCAAATCGACTGTCGTCGGCGATTTTTAGGCTGTCACGTCCCTATCGCATTGATCGTCCGAATTAGTTCCTTGAAGCTTGCTACCTCAAGTCCCAAGACTTCTTCGCGCCTCAGGCCGATGCTCATCTCGCCATCGACTGTCAGTTGTTCGGGCCCTCGCCGCACAATTCGGTACACTCCATCGGCGCGCAGTGCCGCAGTAGCGGCCTTGTCGTGCACCATTGCCCGACCAGGAATGATGACCGTCTCATTCATATCCGGCAAATTCAGCTTCTGAATGTCGTCGAGCGTGATGAGACACGCGATCTCTTTTTCGGTGCTCACAACGTTGACGTTTGGCGCTATCCGCTGAAATATAGAACGAAGATACGGCCCGGCTACAGCTCCGGTAATCACCGTGGCGCGCTTCTCAGTTCTAGGAAGGTGCGCTTCGGGATTGCTTGCCACGTAGAAAGGTGACCCGATTTCAGGATCCCACAGCGGGGTACCAGTCACTCGCAGCTTGTAACGGTCGTTGATACTGCTAACTAGTTCCTTGAAGCTCTCCATCGGCTGAGATTCAATGTCGCGCATGATGGGCGCATTCCCCAGAATTAACCCTTCCTTCGTGTGATTCGCGAAACGCATCAAAATCAAACCCCGTGCGCCCATGCCCTCAAGATCGTCACACGTTTTTCTGAGAACGTCGCCGTCGTTGACCCCAGGTACGATTACTGCGGCAGCATAAACGTCAGAGGACGCGCAAAAGGTCGAGAGGCATTGAAGTGAAACCTCAGGGGTGGGATCTCCCATGTAGCGTTTGCGCAAGCCAGGATCGGTCGCAAAAACGGTAAATGACACTTCGCGCACGTTATTATTGATTAGCTTTTCGGCAGCTTGCGGGCTGTCGAAGCCTTTGCCACTTGTGTACCCAAGATGGATCGGGACTTGGAGGCTGGCGAGCAACTCGGCCAGCTCGAGTAAATCGGGATAACAGCTGACGTCCCCCCCGCCACTTATCGTTACCTTTTCAGGGTCTTTTGAACTCATCTTGAGGGTAGCATGGACATCTTGCGCCACGCGCAAAAGTGGCTTAAACCCCGCGTATTTCTCTGCAATCGCTCTTTCGCAGTAGTCACAGCCCTCACTGAGGGGCGAACAGAAGCGACACCCAAATGGCTTAAAATCTTTTACGTTCTTAAAATAGCAGTAACTGCAAAACCCGCGACAATCAACCCCGGGCTTTCCTCCCACGTCTGCCAGAAGCTCCATGTGGTCACCTATCAAGCGGCAATTCCATTAACTAGTATTATAATTTAAAAAATATAAAAGTTTGCAAAAAATAAAAAAAGAGGGAGTTAGAACGGATTTGGAAGCCCAATTTCCGCTCTTTCCGCCCTGGTCTTCTCAGAGCGATCCCACTTGCTCTGCGCGAGCCTCGTCAGCATTTCCATGCCGAACTTGCCGGGATCTATTGGCTTGGTCTCAAACAGGCCCATATCGACCGCGCTTTGGAACAGATCCTTTCCGACTTTTGTCCGCGGCATTACGGTCGACCACCCGTCAGGCGAGCCGATGGACCCGGTCGAGATGTCCGCAGTTCGCGCGGTGAGATCGGGACAGATATAGCAACCCGGTTGCACGTAGTTGTGGGTCAGCTTCACTGGAACTTCAACCCGTTCGCCCAAGGTTGACGTGACGATCATCTTGCCCTTTGAAACATCCATCTTTTCGACGTGTTCAATATTCACCTTGTGAAGCTCTTCGACGATCGCTTTAATTCCCGTATAGGTGAAGTTCTCAGTGCAGAATATGCCGAGAAGCAATGCCATTTTATTAGGCAGATGACGCGCCCCAAACGGATAGAGCTGCATCTTTCGGACCGCGTAGGTCAAGCAATGCATGCCGACCATTCCGATCTTGTCGAGCCCTTGCTCGCGTGCCGCAATCTTCAGCGCGTTGTTGAGTGGACACAGCACGTATTTTGTGCCGGCCGCCGCGATAATCTCCTCAGGCGTAGTGGCGACGTATGGCTCCGGATTCCAAGGTTCGTCGGTCGGCATAGCGACGATAGCGCCTTCAATCACGCCCGTTTCAAGCGCGTGGATCAAAAGGGCGCTGACTATACCGCCGTCTTGCGAATACTTCTGAAGAATCTTGTCCGTCGTCTTGACCGTCATAATGTCGAGGTACTTACCTAGAACCATTCACTCCACCCCCATGATGCGCTTCTCTATCATTTCAAAGGTCGGCTCGAAGCTCCTCGGACATTGCGCATAGCACGCTCCGCATTTTATGCAGAGCTCCTGGTTGACGTGCGGTCGCCCGTAGTCCATATCAATCGCCCGCGTTGGGCACGACATGGCACAGGTGCCACACCCGATGCACAGTCCGTTTCCGATGATTTTTGTCAGTAGGTCACAGCCGCACGCAAATCCCGCGAGTTCGGCAAGGGGCTTCAAGTACTCTAGGTCCGCACCTACCGCCGCGAGTATCGTGTTGGCGATCACCTCTGGACCAGTAGGACATCCAGGAAGTGCGAAATCGACTTTAACGAGATTCGCGACGGGAACGAACGATTCTTGCGATGGCGTCGCCGCTTGTCCGCCTACACTGAATCGAGTCACGCAGCCTGAGCTGGCACAACCGCCCATGGCGACTAAAAACGTCGAATTCTGTCGGATCTTGCGTATGTCGTCAACCTGTCTCTTGTCTTGCAGACAGATAGAACCGTGAACAATGGCAATATCCATTTGATCATCGGGAATCTCTCTTACGTCCGCAAGCGTGGTCTCATAACGATAGTCTATCGCGTCGAGCAGATCAAGAAGAATGTCGTAGTTGTCGGTTAGCGATATTAGACATCCTGTACATCCACTCATCACTGCCGTTAGCACTTTTGGTTTTGCAGCAGCCATTTCTTTCACCTCAGCCTCCGCTTCTGCGGGCTTCACTGTTATTTCCGGTTGAGCGGCTTCCGTTTTCTCTTCTGCAGCCGGAGGGCTGGCCCTCTGCATCTCCGCGATGTTTTCGGCGTCAGATTTCTTCTCTTTCTTCCAAAACGGGCTCATAAATACTCCTCTACTTCTTTTTGGATTAACTCCGTAGCATCAGGAATCGATCCTTTGACTTCTTCTGTAAGTCCAAATTCGATTTGCTTATAACTCTTTGGCTGGCACGCAACGATTACTACCTCGCATCGTTCTTCTAACTCGTCGAGTGGTTTAGACGTCTGCCAGCACTGATGATCGGCGTAACGATTCCTATCGACATCATCTGTCGAAAACTTTTTTAGTTCGCCGGGAGCGCCTCCGAAATCTATCGAATCGACGAGTACGAGCTTCTTGCATCCAAGAATACTAAACAAGAAGTACCCTCTGCCGACGTCGACGATCTTAAGGCGCGGTGCGCCATTCAATGTTTGCTTCAGCACAGGAACTAAGGCAGTTCCGAAGCCATTATCGCCGTAGAGTGGATTTCCGCAGCAGGCTATAATCGCCTCTGCATCGCAAATCGAGTCGCTCACTTTAGATCATCTTGTTCTGAATGATGTTTTTTTCGGGATCCAGCACGATCATATGCGTTGCACACGAGTTGCACGGATCGTACGCCCTTACGATAACTTCGGCGAACTTGTAGTGGTCTCCTTCTAGCGCTTTACTGATTGTTGGGTAGTTCCAAGTCGTCGGGACGAGGCAATTGTAGTACCGAATCCTGCCGTCCTTAACCCGTGCCATGTGAACGTTCGCGCCACGAGCTGCTTCGTTGATTCCGATTCCAAGCTCGTTGTCGCCGCGACCGGCACACGCTTCCTTTGTTACGCCGCTTGTATTGAGCTCGTCCAGGAGATTCTCAGCTCGATGAACCAGCGTCCCTAGTTCGCGAATTCGAGCCTTTTGGATGCCCATTGCACCCCTCTCAGTGAAACCCTTGAACGTCGCCGCGCGTGCGCGAGGTCCGACTTCAACCGGTTCGCCGCCGACGAGGCAGATCGTATTGTTTGCCTCCTGCCCAACTTCCAGAGAGCTGTACCAGTTGTTCGGCTGTTCTTCGTTAAACGTGCCCCAAGGAAAGGCCGTTCTGTCGCCGTACGTCAAGTCCGAAGCAAACACGTCGTAGTCGTGGATCCCCATATCTGATGCATAGTCAGAGTCCTTGAATAGGCCCATCATGAAGTCGGCGTGTTCGTTTGCAAGTCCTTCATAGGTTCGTAGACTGCTCTGCAATTTAGCTTGTGCAAGATCGCTGATGTTGTGTTGCATCCCGCCGATTACGATGTCGGGCGCGTGTAGACCCTCTCCGCCGACCACATCGATAATGTTCTGGGCGACTTTTCTCATTCCCTGACAGCGCTTCATGGCTTCTGCGTAGACGTTTTTGTCAAAACCGACTCCGATCCCAAAGTCCGGGAAAATCAAAATGCCGTGAAGCGGATGGCTGTGCATTTTGTTAGCAATCGCAGCGAGTTCTCGCAGTAACATGCCGTCTTTCGGGGGCTCAACGCCAATTGAGTCCTCGACGGCCTCCACCGAAGCGCACGAGTGAGTAATAGGACAAATACCACATATCCGTGATGTTGCCAGTGGCGCAAACTCCATCGGCTTTCCGATAAGGAACTTTTCAAAGTTCCTGACCGGCGTTATGCTGAAGTAGTTTCCTTTTTCCACTATACCGTCATCGTTTGTCTCTAGAACTAACTTGGAGTGCCCTTCGACACGAGTAACCGGTGCCATTTCAACTACATTGGCCAAACTAGAAACCTCCTTTTGGTGCATTTAGAGAGATAAGATGAAACTTATCAACGCTAATAGTATAAAATCTAGACCGTTTTAGGGCCGTTTATGCAGCGCGTATGGCAGGCAACTGCCGCTACTCTCTATATAAATATTTCTAACTAACGGATGTATGTGCGCGAACAAAGCCGTTATTAGCTAATGAGGCATTTTTCGATCCATCCAGCTTGTTGCACGATTCGCTTCGATCATCACTGCCACGATTTTCACTATTTGACGAACGCTTTCGTACTTGATGCTACGATGTCTCGTATAACTTGGCTGCCAGCTTGCAAGCAGCATTCGTTTCTGGAGGCGCGACTGTGACAGACGTCCACTCTTGACAGGGTGCTCATCACTTCGACCGCGCTGGCCGCCGCCTTTCGATTCCGCCCTTACGACTAGGCATCTTTGAAAAGTAAGACAGGATTCGGACGCAAATGCGCAGCGCGCGCAGAGCAGTCATCCTTATCACTACAGGTCATTTTTCGTACGAAGCATACTGCCAAACAACTCCCGTTTCATGCAAAAAATTCGTGACAATTTCGATCACCCGGGCCAAAGTATAGTCTTCGTCGTCTAGCTCCCCGCTTCGCTCAAGCAAGAAGCCTATTTCGTCGTCGCTCGCATTGCAAAGACGCAGAGTAAGCGAAGCCTCAACCTGGTACGTGCCCGAGTAGAGTCCATCTCCGTCGCCATCGGTGATACCAATGATGGGAATGCCCTCCCGCGACAAGATGTCGCCGCAGATTGATGTAGTATCGTCTCCGACAGTAATAGCACAGATCGTTGATTCATTGACAGACTCCAATGTTTCGTCCGCGCGGTGGTTGACAAATGTCACTGAACCGCGTTGTAACGGGCGCGCAGGCACCATCGAACGTTGAACGTGCACTTCGTTACTCGGTCTGAGGTGTCCGGTCTTAACATAGGCGGTGCTCAAGTCAATATTGCCAATCTTCTCAAGCCCGTGGGCTTTTATAGCAACGCCTGCAATGTCGACAATTCTGTCCCGTTCCACGATGAGCGCAACATCCTCATCAACCACTGTCCCGACGACCATTCCTTGCACCAACAACGGTTCCCCTAGCCTAGCGCCGTAGATATGTCGCGTAACAACTTCATCGGTGTGCTCTACGGACAACGCTCTTTTGTGCTTTTTGACGAGCTTAAGCGATAGACGATCCGACAAATGCCTAGCGACGTACTGAACGTCGCGGGACGTGTCCCCGTCAGCGCCCCGCCAAAGGATAACACTGCCGTCAATTAAGCCTGGTCGCTCTACTTGGATAACAGAACGTCGCACGCGCGACGATACTATCTGGCCGAAGACGCGTCCTGTTTCAGAAGTTTTGCCGCAATTAGCAAGAACAAGTACCTCTCTATCTGAAACGTGGTTGAGTGCATCGCTTGTGTGTATATTTTGAGAGGTATCAACGAACGTCAGGTGCTTATCTAAGGCTGCGACGCGGGCCATTGTACCTCCAGCGAGCACACGCAATGGTCCAAGGGCGCGCAAAGCGTCTACGATATCAGCGATTTTTCCAGAGTCTATGAGTTCAGGCCCGTGAATTACAAGTCTGATGCCAATAGCAGGGGGATTTAAGGCCCGTCCAGGCGGCACGGTCTCTTGCATAACCATAAACGGTCGTCCTCGGCGTGTGAAATTACGTTAATGTCGCCATAATACCGACCAATCGAAGGCCCGATGTGGTCAGACCTGCTTACAAAACCCGATGCGTTAGCAGCTATTCAACCGTAACGCTCTTGGCGAGATTGCGCGGTTGATCGATCTCGGCGCCTATATCCTTGGCTGCATAGTACGCGAGTAACTGGAGCACGACTGCGGCGAGCATCGGCGAGAACAATTCATCAATATCCGGCATCTTGATCACAGAGTCCACATATTTGACGATCTCGTCGTCAGATGCGTTCGCGATCGCAATGACGAAGGCGTTTCGTGCCTTTACTTCTTTTATATTGCCGAGCGTTTTGTAATATGTCTTACCTTTCGGCACTATGGCGATAACAGGGGTGCCTGCGGTGATAAGAGCAAGTGGGCCATGTTTTAGCTCTCCTGCCGGAAATCCCTCTGCTTTGATGTAAGAGATCTCTTTCAACTTAAGTGCGCCTTCAAGCGCGATGGGATAGCTAAGCCCACGCCCGATGAAATAGCAGCAATCGGCCTCGCAAATTCGAGAGGAAGCTTTCTCGATGTCGCTAATGTTGTCGAGAAGTGACTCTATCAAGCCCGGCACGGACTTCATCGAGGTTATGATATGGCGTGACGTCTCAACGTCGATGAGCTTCTTCAGGCGCGCCACGTAGATGCCGAACATATAAAGTGTAAGTATCTGCGCCGTGAAGGTTTTTGTGGCCGCGACGCCAATTTCTATTCCTGATTTCGTGAGCAGAATTTCGTCGGCTTTTCGCGTAATCGTGCTTCCGACCACGTTTGTTATCGCGAGCGTTAGGTAGCCTTGCGCCTTTGCCTCGTTCATCGCGGCGAGCGTGTCTGCGGTCTCACCTGACTGACTGATGCAGATTGCCAGGGATCGGTTGCCCGAAAGGAAGTTATTATAACGAAACTCAGAGCTGTACTCCACCTTGACCGGGATTCGCAGCAAATCCTCGAGCGCGTACTTACCGAGGATCCCGGCGTGGTACGATGTCCCACAGGCGATGATTGTAATGCCTTCGATATTCTTAATCTCATCCTCAAACGGGCGAAGTTCCTTAAAATCGATGCTACCTTCCAGCTCGCACAAGCGATCTTCCATGGTGTCCCGTAATGCCTTAGGTTGCTCGTGGATCTCCTTGAGCATGAAGTGCTCGTAACCCCCCCGCTCCGCGTCTTGGACGCTTCCATCGACGATTGTCACGAGCCTCTCAACATTCACACCTTGTAATGTTGATACGGTCACGTTGTCTCTGGTGAGGCGGACGATTTCACCATCGTTAATGTACATGACCTTATTCGTGTATTTCCTGATTGCTGGAATATCACTCGCAAGGAAGTTCTCTCCATCTCCCAATCCCACGATCAGCGGGCTGTCCTTTCTCGCGGCAACAATGACGTCTGGTTCATTGTCTGATATGACCGCAATCGCATATGAGCCTTCGACGCGTAGCAGCGCCTCCCGCACGGCGCTTTCAAGGTCACCATTATAACAGTCTTCACACAGGTGTGCTAGCACTTCAGTATCCGTCTCTGAGCTGAAAATGTGGCCTTTGCTCGTGAGCTCATCTTTCAGAGCTTGAAAGTTCTCGATGATGCCGTTGTGAACCACGGCGAAACTGCCACTGCAGTCGGCGTGTGGGTGCGCGTTGGTGGAGGATGGAATCCCGTGTGTAGCCCAACGGGTGTGACCGATTCCAACACAGGCAGTGTTGGTTAAACTTAAAATATTTTCAAGATCAGCGATCTTTCCTTCTGTTTTCGTTATATCAATTTCCGCGCCGTTTAGCGTGCAATGCCTGCTGAGTCATAA